>OFCZ01000005.1_pt1 | contig 122443 bp, 99 predicted proteins | sample 1521011 | NCBI WGS metagenome assembly OFCZ01 (sample SAMEA2532532, study PRJEB24079) | metagenome | biome: bacteria; feature: seaside; material: soil | place: India | collected 2012-02-01 | depth 0.1 m | reverse complement strand
GCTACCAGCCGCACGCCGCCGCCCGCAGCCTCAGCAGCCGCCGCACCCAGACCATCGGCGTGGTCCTGCCGGATCTGTACGGCGAATTCTTCTCCGAATTGATCCGCGGCATCGACCAGGTCGCCCGTGCGCGCCGCCAGCATCTGCTGGTGTCCAGCTACCACGGTCATCCGGAAGAGCAGGGCGAGGCGCTGCGCGCGATGCGCGGCCGCGTCGATGGCCTGCTGGTGCTGTCGCCGTACGCGGATCGCCCCGGCTTCCTCACCGACAACCTGCCGTCGGCGCTGCCGGTGGTGCTGATCAATACCCAGCTCGATGGCGCGACGTATCCGGTGTTGAACATCGACAACTACGGCGGCGCCCGCGCGATGACCGGGCACCTGCTGCAGGCCGGGCATCGCCGCATCGCCTTCATCGGCGGGCCTGACGACAACTTCGACGCGCGCGAACGCCTGCGCGGTTACCGCGATGCGCTGGCCGGCAAGGGCGAGGCGTGGGAGCTGCCCGGCGACTTCAACGAAGCCTCCGGCTACGAGGCGGGCAAGCAGATCGTCGCGTCGGAACAGCGTCCGGACGCGGTGTTCGCCGCCAACGACATGATGGCGCTCGGCTGCCTGTACGCATTGAACGAAGCAGGCGTGAGCGTGCCCGACGATATCGCGCTGGCCGGCTTCGACGATATCCCGCTCGCACGCTTCGTTCACCCGCCCTTGACGACGATGCGGGTCAGCATTGCCGAACTGGGCGGACATGCGATGACCCGCCTGCTGGATGGAATTGATGCGGATGAAGCCATGTCGACCGAAGCGCAGACCCTGGTGCCGGACTTGATCGTCCGCGAGTCGAGCACTGGGAGGAAACAGCCGCCGAGATCCTGAGAGGACCGCTGCACGGGATTTTTTTTGCTTATCGATGTAACCGTTTCCATAACCGTAATGCCTTGAGTTGATCGTCCCGGGAGGGGGAAATCATGGGGTATCGAAATCGCTCGAATCGTTCTCCGCAACGCAGATTGTTGAGTTGCGCGCTGGCCGGTTGTCTCGTGCTGGGCGTGGCACCGCTGGCGCTTGCGCAATCGACCGGCGCGACGATCCGTGGACAGGTGGCGGGTGATGCGGCGGCCCGGGTAACCGCGACCAACGTCGCGACGGGGCTGACCCGCAGCGTGCAGTCCAGTGCCAACGGCAACTATTCGCTGGGTGGTTTGCCGCCGGGAACCTATCGGCTCGACGTCGAACGTGGTGGTGAGCGTTACAGCAAATCGATCACGGTGTCCGTTGGGCAGACCGTGACACTGAATCTGGGAGAGACGGTCGAGACCACCGGCGCGCAGCCGGCGACCACGCTGGATGGCGTCGTGGTGACCGCCGCGCCGGTCGCGATCGAGACACGGACCTCGGAAGTGGGCGGTTACGTGACCCAGAAGCAACTCGAGGCGCTGCCGCAGAACTCGCGCAATTTCCTCGCGTTCGCCGACACCATTCCCGGCATCGCCGTCACCCGCTCCGGCGTCGATGAAGTGACGTCGCTGCGCAGCGGAGCGCAGATCTCCAACGGCATCAACGTCTATATCGATGGCGTGGGGCAGAAGGACTACGTGCTCAAGGGCGGTATCACCGGCCAGGATTCCACGGCCGGCAATCCATTTCCGCAGTTGGCGGTGGGCGAGTACAAGGTCATCACCTCCAACTACAAGGCCGAATATGACCAACTGAGCAGTGCGGCCATCACGGCGGTCACCAAGTCGGGCACGAACGAGTTCGAAGGCAGCTTCTTCTGGGACTACTCGAACCAGGAATGGATGGCGCGTACGCCGCGCCAGCGTCGCGGAGACGTGGTCCAGGACCGCAGTGCCGAGCAGTACGGCGCGTCCTTTGGTGGTCCCATCGTCAAGGATCTCCTGCACTTCTTCGTCACCTATGAAGGCAAGGACATCCTGCGTCCGCGCGACGTCACGCCCGGACCTTCGGGCCGCAACGTACCGATTGAGCAGCTTCCGCCCAGCGTCCAGGATCTCATCCGCAACAGCACCGGCTCTCCCTTCAGCGAGGATCTCTGGTTCGGAAAGCTGAGCTGGACGCCAGGCGATGCGCACTTGGTCGAGTTCACCATCAAGGATCGCAAGGAAGATGACCTTGCGAACATCGGTGGCATCAACACCGCGGACTACGCGACCACCCGTGCCGGCAAGGATACCCGCTACGACCTGCGCTATCAGTACAGTGCGCAGAACTGGCTCAACGACGCGCACATCACTTATGAGGATGCCTCGTTCGGTCCCCGCCCGGTGACGATGGGACCTGGCTTCAACTACCAGATTCCGGCACAGGGACAGACCGGCAACAACCCCGCCATGCAGGCGGTCCTCAACTTCGGCGGTGGCGCCGACATGCAGGACAAGGGCCAGAAGGGCTTCGCGTTCCAGGACGACTTCACGTTCTTCGGCTGGGAAGGCCATACGATCAAGGCCGGTATCAAGTACAAGAAGATCGACATCAGCGCATACCAGCGGCTTCCGCCGAATCCGCAGTACCGTTTCGACATCAGCCGAAGCTACGAGATTCCCTACGAGGTGAACTTCACCTCTACGGGCATTGGCACGATGGGGCCGGTGGAGTCGGACAACACCCAGTTCGGCATCTACTTCCAGGATGATTGGGAAGTCAACGAACATCTGACCCTGAATCTGGGCCTGCGCTGGGACTACGAGAAGACGCCGAGTTTCGAGGATCACGTCACACCGGCGAGTCTGGTCACCGCACTGCGCAACTACGCGCCCATCAACAACCCGAACGTCGACTACAACTACAACGACTTCATTTCGACCGGCAGCAACCGCAAGGCATTCAAGGATGCCTGGCAGCCTCGCGTCGGCTTCTCGTACGATCTGTTCGGTGATCAGCGCCACGTGATCTTCGGCGGCGCGGGCCGCGCGTACAGCCGCAACCAGTTCGACTTCATGGCGCGCGAGCAGTACAGCCTGGCGTTCCAGAGCTACACCTATCGCTTCAATACCCCCGGCCACAACTGTTCCAACCAGCCGGCGACCTGTCTGACCTGGAATCCGAGCTATTACGATCAGGCGGCGCTGGATGCGCTGGTCGCGGCGAATCCGAACAACGGCACCACCGTCTACATGATCGACAACGACATCAAGACGCCGTATTCGGATCAGTTCAGCCTGGGCATGCGCAATGCTTTCAGCATGTTCGGTCACGACTGGAATTCGTCGGTGACGCTGCTGCATGTGCTGAGCCACGACGGCATCCTGTTCTCCGTGGGCAATCGCCTTGCGGATGGCTCGTTCTTCCCGCCGGGGCGCACGTTCGGCAGCGCACCGCCGGCCAACCTGCCGGGTTTCGGGCGTCTGCTGATTGGGCGCAATGCCGTCGAAACGCGACTGACCTCGTTGCTGCTGTCGCTGGACAAGCCGTATACCCGCGAATCGGGCTGGGGCACGACCCTGGCGTACACCTACAGTGACGCCAAGGAGAACCGAAACAACCACGATACGTTCTCGTTCGATTACCCGGATCTGGACAACGTCGCGTTCACCGAATCGCTGGGCGTTTCCAAGCATCGGCTGGTAGCGACTGGAATCATGGACATCGGCTGGGGCCTGACCCTGTCCGGCAAGCTCACCCTGGCGACGCCGGAAGCGCGCGAGTCGCTGGATTGCATCAGCATTGATACCTGGAACTGCTACTTCAATCCGTACTACGCCGATACGACCATCGGCTACAAGCAGTTCGATCTGGCCATCCAGAAGGAATGGGATACCGGAACCGATCTGAAGTTCCGCATCCGTGCCGACCTCATCAACGCTTTCGATTGGAACAATTGGACGGGCTGGGATGGAAACCGCGGCAGCGGGCGCAACCCCGCCAACGCGACCAGCGTGGCCGTGCCCAATCCCAACTTCGGCAACCGGCAACTCAACAACACCTCACGCTACGACATCGCCTATCCCACGAGGACTTTCAAGATCACCTTCGGACTCAACTGGTGACCTGGAAAGGGTCGCGGTCTTTGACGCGCGCGGCCCTCAAAGGAATGCCCCGCAAAAAACAACAAAGAAAAAACCCTACCTTCACGTCTTGGACTTATGACCATGAAGCAACGCAATTTCAAAGCGCGTAATCCCAACCGCACACTGCTGGCATGTGCATTGATCAGCTGCCTGGCGATGAGTGCCCCCGCATTCGCACAATCCACCGGTGCCACCCTGCGCGGCCAGGTGGCCGGTGCGGCGGCGAACACCGAAGTCGTCGCCACCAATGTCGCTACGGGCGCGGTTCGCCGTACCCAGACCACCGCCAGCGGTACCTACACGCTGGTCGGCCTGCCGCCGGGCACCTACAACGTGCAGGCGGGCGGCGCTTCGCAGACGGTGACGCTGGCCGTGGCGGCCAATTCGACGCTGAACCTGGATTCCAGCGCCTCCGCGCCGGCGCCCGCCGGCGAGGCCACCAATCTCGATACGGTGACCGTTTCGGCCCCGCTGTTGCGCGATGTGCGCACTTCTGAAGTGGGCAACACCATTTCCCAGCGCCAGATCGAACAGCTGCCGCAGGCAACGCGCAACTTCCTGGAGTTCGCCGACACCATTCCGGGCATGCAGTTCAAGATCAATGCGCAGGGCACGGCGGAGCTGCGCAGCGGCGTGACCAACACCAGCTCGACCAACCTGTTCATCGACGGCGTCAGCCAGAAGAGCTACGTCGAGCGCGGCGGCATCGCGGGCCAGCAGCAGAGCGCGGGCAACCCGTTCCCGCAGCTGGCGATCGGCGAGTACAAGGTCATCACCTCCAACTACAAGGCCGAGTACGGCCAGATCAGCGGTGCGGCGATCACCGCGGCGACACGCTCGGGTACCAATGAGTTCCAGGGCGAGATGTTCTATCGCTATACCGATGAGAGCATGCGCGAGAAGCTGCCCAGCGAGCGGGACAAGGACAAGGGCAAATCGCAGATCAAGGAATGGGGCGTTGCCCTCGGCGGCCCGATCCTGAAGGACCGGATGCATTTCTTCGTTGCCTACGAGAACAAGGAGAACATCTACGCGCGCAGCATCCAGCCGTCGTCCGATTCGGGCAATGCCTGGGAATCACTACCCGCGGATCTGCGTTCCCGGTACGGCGCGGCCTACCTGCCATTCAACGAGGATCTTTACTTCGCCAAGCTGAGCTGGGACATCGGCGAGCGTGATCGGTTGGAGCTGAGCGGGCAGTATCGCGACGAGACCCAGGCCGGCAACATCGGCGGCCAGGACACGCCCGAGCATGGCCAGCAGCGCATCAACAAGGACAAGCGTTCGAACCTGCGCTGGCAGCACAGCGGCGACCGCTTCTTCAACGAGCTGATCGTCACCACCGAGGAATCGGAGAACAATCCCAATCCGTTCTCGTTCGGCAACGGCAGCAAGATCGCCGTGTTCAACTACGTGGACGCCGGTCAGCCGCCGCGTGAGTACGCGTTGCTGAATCTGGGACCGGCCGATGGCTTCAGCGTCAAGAGCGCCAAGCAGAAGGGCTGGTCCATCCAGGATGATCTGACTTTCAATAGCTTCCAATGGCACGGCGACCACACCATCAAGATGGGCGTCAGCTACAAGTCCATCGATCTGACCTCCAGCGATGGCCAGCCGTACAATCCGCAGTTCTCCTACCAGTTCGACCCCGCCACCGGCGTGGTTTCGAGTACGCCGTACCGCGTGGAATTCCTGGCTCCGTTCAACGAACCTGGCCAATCCGCGCTGGTCGAAACCAGCGCGAAGCAGTACGGCTTCTACATCCAGGACGACTGGCAGGTCAATGAGCACCTGATGTTGAACCTGGGCATCCGCTGGGATTACGAGGACGTGCCGGCTTATACCGATCACGTGACCTCGGCGAGGTATCTGGAAGCGTTGTACGGTCCGGATCCCGACAACCCGGGCGAGCCGTGGATCAACCGCTGGCTGAAGGGCGGCAAGGATGCGTTGAATCCGGCCGACTACATCAGCAACGGCCACAACCGGAAGAACTTCAAGGACGCCTGGGCACCGCGCTTCGGATTCTCGTATGACATCTTCGGCGATGAGCGCCACGTGATCCACGGCGGCGCGGGTCGTTCCTACGACCGCAACCTGTTCAAGGACCTGGCACTGGAGAAGACCAAGTCGGCGGTGTCGCTGGTCCGCTTCGAGTTCCAGGACCCGGCCACCGGCCAGTGCGTGCGCGAGCCGGCCAGCACCGGCCGCTGCCTGCCGTGGGATCCGGCCTATCTGGGCGGCGTGGACGCGCTGGGAGCCGCCATCGCCGGTCGCGGGGGCGCGGAAGTGTTCATGCTCAACAACAAACTGAAGACGCCTTACGCCGATCAGTTCAGCCTGGGCATCACCAACCAGATCGGCGAATGGCTGTCGGACGTGACCATCCAGCGCATCATGTCGCGCGATGGTTTCGGTTTTACGCTGGCCAACCGCCATCCGGACGGTGCGTTCTTCAACAACGGTGGTGCGCCGTGGGGCGGCACCGTGCCTGGCTACGGCGGCACGATCGTCGGCGACAATGGCGTGGAGAGCAACAATACCCAGATCCTGCTGTCGCTGGAGAAGCCGTACACCAAGGCGTCGGGCTGGGGCGTGAGCTTCGGCTACACCCACACCCAGGGCCGTCAGAACAGCACCAACTCGGAAGATCCGTTCGCCTATTTCGACAAGTCGCGGCTGGGCTATGTGCCGTTCGTGAAGTCGGGCAACCAGCCCAAGCACCGCTTCACCGCGTCGGGCTCGATCGATGGTCCGTGGGGCATCACCTTCGGCGCCAAGATCGTTCTGGAGACGCCGACCCCGCGCAACACCATTGCCTGCTATGGCGTGGAAGCGTGGGACGGTTCGCGCTGCCAGCTGGTGGGCTTCACGCCGCCGGCCAATGGCAAGTTCCTGATCGGCGGAAAGATCTTCAGCTATCGCACGGTCGACTTCCAGGCCACCAAGGAGTTCGCCCTGCCGGGTGACACCAAGCTTTCGATCCGTGCCAACCTGCTGAACGCGTTCGACTTCAAGAACTACTCGGACTATCGCTACAACGGCTTTGGCAGCAACGGCAATTTCGATCCGGACATCAGCATCAACGAGACGGGTGATATGTACTATTTCCCGCGCACGGTGAATGTTGAAATCGGATTCAAGTTCTGATGACGGCCGCGCCGCGGCACCTTCTCTCCGGGTGCCGCGGCAACGCCGACGAAAATTCCTCCCGCGTGATGTTCCGCCGCCTGCCGGATTCCGGAAGCGGCGGTAGCGCACGGTCCGCCTTCCATCCGACCCCGCAAGATGAATCCACAGTCCCTGCGCAACATCGTGATCGTTGGCGGCGGTACCGCCGGTTGGATGGCCGCCGCCGCGTTGGCCCGCGTGCTGGGACCGGATTACGCCATCACGCTGGTCGAATCCGAACAGATCGGCATCGTCGGGGTGGGGGAAGCGACCGTCCCGCACATCAAGGCGTTCAACCAGCTGCTGCGCATCGACGAAGCCGACTTCGTCCGCAGCACGCAGGGCACGTTCAAGCTCGGGATCGAGTTCGTCGACTGGTACCGGAACGGCCATACCTACATCCATGGCTTCGGCCAGGAAATCGGCCATCCCTACGGACTGCTGCCGTTCCAGCAATACTGGTTCAAGGCGCACAAGGCCGGCATGGCCCAGTCGCTGGATGCCTACACGCTCAACAGCCTGGCCGCGCGACGCGGCCGGTTCATGACCGGCGCCAGCGACGTGCCGGCGGATTCGCCGCTGGCCAACATCGCCTACGCCTACCACTTCGACGCCGGCCTCTACGCGAAGTATCTGCGCGCCTACTCGGAACGCCTCGGCGTGAAACGGGTCGAGGGCATCGTCGATCAGGTCATCCTGGATCCCGGCAACGGGTACGTCCGTTCGCTGCGCCTGCGTTCGGGCGAGGACGTGGCCGGTGATCTGTTCATCGACTGCTCCGGTTTCCGCGGCCTGCTGATCGAGGAAGCGCTGCATACCGGCTATATCGATTACACCCATTGGCTGCCCTGTGATCGCGCGCTCGCCGTGCCGTGCGAAAAAGCGGGACCGCCGACGCCGTTCACCCGTTCGACCGCGCGCAGCGCCGGTTGGCAGTGGCGCATTCCGCTCCAGCACCGCACCGGCAACGGTTACGTCTACTCCAGCGCGCACATCAGCGACGACGAGGCGGCGGCCACGCTGCTGGCCAATCTGGACGGATGGGCGCTGGCGGACCCGCGCCCGCTGCGCTTCGCCACCGGACGCCGCAAGAAGTGCTGGAACCGCAACGTGATCGCGCTCGGCCTGGCCAGCGGTTTCATGGAGCCGCTGGAATCGACCAGCATCCACCTGATCCAGTCCGGCATCTCCAAGCTGCTGGAGCTGTTTCCGCGCGAAGGTTTCAACGAAGTGCTGGCGCAGCGCTACAACGACCAGCTGGCGTTCGAGTTCGAACGCATCCGCGATTTCCTGGTGCTGCACTACAACGCCACCGAGCGCGACGATTCGCCGTTCTGGCGGCAGTGCCGCGACATGCCGATACCGGACAGCCTGACCGCCAACCTGGATCTGTTCCGCGACAGCGGCCGGTTCTTCCGCAACGCCAGCGAGATGTTCGCCGAGATCAGCTGGGTGCAGGTGATGATCGGGCAGGGCATCGAACCGCGCGGGTGGCATCCGCTGGTGGACCGCGTCCCGGATGCGGATCTCAAGCGGCTGATGGAGAGTGTGGCCGGCACGATCAGTGCCTGCGTCGACGCGATGCCGGAACACGAGCGGTTCATTGACCGCCATTGCAGGGCCGAACCGGTGTCGTTCTGATGCCCCGGTTTTCTTCCTCCCACCATTAAGCCGCGAGGGCGGCATCCTGAAGGGCAAGTACCGACTCGAGATGAAAACGTTTACAGGCAAAATGGGCCATACCGGGGCCAGGGGAAACCGGAACGGGACATGGCTGGCGGGCCTGCTGGTGGTTCTGCTGGCAGCCTGCAACCGCGCGCCCGCGCCGACGGAAGCGCCCAAGGCGACGGCAGCGAAGCCGGCACCGGCAGCGGTGAAGAAGCCGGAGAAACCCGAACTGCCGCCGCTGTTCCGCGATGTCGAGCGGCGCACGTTCCAGTTCTTCTGGGATACCACCAATGAACTCAACGGACTGACGCCGGATCGTTTCCCGTCGCGTCCGTTCGCCAGCATCGCCTCGGTCGGTTTCGCGCTGACCGCGTACCCGATCGGCATCGAAAACGGCTGGGTGAGCCGCACCCAGGCGGTGGATCGCACCCTGACCACGCTGAAGTTCTTCCGCGAGCTGCCGCAAGGCCCGCAGGCGGAAGGCAAGGGCGGTTACAAGGGGTTCTATTACCACTTCCTCGACATGCAGACCGGCCACCGCTACGCGAGCTGGGTGGAACTGTCGAGCGTGGACACCACGCTGCTGATGATGGGCGTGCTGTTCGCGCAGTCCTACTACGATCGCGATGATCCGCGCGAGAAGGAAATCCGCGAACTGGCCGACGCGCTGTACAAGCGGGTGGACTGGACCTGGCTGCAGAAGAACAAGCCGCTGGTGTCGATGGGCTGGTTCCCGGAGAGCGGGGTGATTCCGCACGACTGGAAAGGCTACAACGAGGCGATGATGCTGTACGTGCTGGCGCTCGGTTCGCCGACCCATCCGGTCGGCCCGGAAGCCTGGGAAGTGTGGACGCGCACCTACGGCGAGTCGTGGGGCGTGTACCAGGGCCAGGAGTACCTGACCTTCGGTCCGCATTTCGGCCACCAGTACAGCCACGTCTGGATCGACTTCCGCGGCATCCAGGACGCCTACATGCGCGAGCGCGGCATCGACTACTTCGAGAACAGTCGCCGCGCCACCTACGCCCAGCGCAGCTACGCCATGGAAAACCCGATGAAGTGGCGCGACTACGGCGAGAACGTGTGGGGCCTGACCGCCAGCGACGGCCCGCAGCAGACCCTGCAGGAGTATCGCGGCGAGCAGCGCCAGTTCCGCCACTATTCGGCGCGCGGCGTCGGTTTCCGCGAGAACTTCGACGACGGCACCATCGCGCCGACCGCGGCGATCGCCTCGCTGCCGTTCGCACCGGAGATCGTGATCCCGGCGACCGAGGAGATGCACAAGCGCTACGGCGAGCACCTGTATTCCAGCTATGGCTTCCTGGACGCGTTCAATCCCAGTTTCGACTTCGACATCCCGCTGAAGGCCGGGCGCATCGTGCCGGGGCAGGGCTGGGTGGCCAGCGACTACATCGGCATCGATCAGGGACCGATCCTGACCATGATCGCCAACTACCGGAACGGTTTCGTCTGGGAAGTGATGAAGAAGAACCCGTACATCCGCAAAGGCCTGGAGCGCGCGGGCTTCGAGGGCGGCTGGATGACGCCCAAGGGCGCGCCGATCCAGGTGCCGGCCAACGCCGACCCGGAGGCCGCCGCCGCGCGTGCGCTGGGCACGGCCGAATCGCGCGCGGCGCAGGCCGCCGAGCAGCAATCCGAGGCGCCGGCACGCAACCAGCCTCCCCAGTAAGTAAGCTGTCCGCATGACAAGGTTCTCTCCGGCAGGCATCAGGCATTCCTCGGGTGGTGGGGGATGTCGGATGCGCTGCTGTCTTTTCCTGCTGGCGCTGGCGGGCGTCCTGCTTTCCGCCGGCTGCGCGCGCGGGGACGGACGCGAGAAGGTGACCTTCTGGGCGATGGGGCGCGAGGCCGAAGTCGTCGCCGAACTGGTGACCGAGTTCGAACGCGAGAACCCCGGCATCGACGTGGACGTGCAGAACATCCCGTGGACGGCCGCGCACGAGAAACTGCTGACCGCGTTCGCCGCCGACGGCCTGCCGGACCTGTGCCAGCTGGGCAATACCTGGCTGCCGGAATTCGCCGCGCTGGGCACGCTGGAACCGCTGCAGGCCTATGTCGACGGCTCGAAGGTGGTGGAGCAGGCCGATTATTTTCCCGGCATCTGGGACACCGCCGTGGTCGACCGGCAATTGCTGGGCGTGCCCTGGTACGTGGACACCCGCCTGCTGTACTACCGCAAGGATCTGCTGCGCCAGGCCGGCTTCGACAAGCCGCCGGTCACCTGGGACGAATGGGAACGGGCGATGGCGGCGATCAAGCGCAACGCCGGTCCGGACCGCTACGCCATCCTGATGCCGGTCAACGAATTCGAACAGCAGGTGTCGCTGGCCTTGCAGATGCCGGATCCGCTGCTGCGCGATCACGACAACCGCGGAAATTTCCGCAGTCCCGGCTTCCGTCGTGCGCTGGGTTTCTACGCCAACATGTTCGAGCAGGGCTGGGCGCCGAAGATGTCGGAAACCCAGATCTCCAATGTCTGGGACGAGTTCTTCAACGGTTTCTACGCCTTCTACCTGTCCGGTCCCTGGAACATCCGCGAGTTCAGGAAGCGCCAGCCCGCCCATCTGCGCGATCAGTGGGGCACGATGCCGCTGCCGGGTCCGGATGGCCTGGGCGCGGGCATCGCTGGTGGCACCAGCCTGGTGATCTTCCGCAGCTCCGAGCGCAAGGCGGCGGCGTGGAAGTTGATCGAATTCCTGTCGCGGCCGGACATCCAGCAGCGCTTCCACGCGCTGATCGGGGATCTGCCGCCGCGCCGCAGCACCTGGACGCATCCGGCGCTGGCCAATGACGAATATGCACGCGCGTTCCGGGATCAGCTGGAGCGGGTCAAGCCCACGCCCAAGGTGCTGGAGTGGGAACGCATCGCCCAGGAAATGCGGGTGGTGACCGAGCAGGTGGTCCGCGGTGGGCAGAGCCAGGAGCGCGCGGTGGAGGATCTGGACGCGCGCGTGGACGCCATCCTGGAGAAGCGCCGCTGGATGTATGAACGCGATCATCCCGCCGCGCAGGGGGCGCAGCCATGATGCGGCGGACTTCGGTGGCCGGCTGGGTGTTCGCCGGGCCGGCGCTGATCGTGCTGGCGGTGTTCTTCGGCCTGCCGGTGTTCTCGGCGCTGCTGCTGAGCCTGACCGACTTCGATCTGTATGCACTGGCCGACGCGGACAACCTGCGCTTCGTCGGCCTGGGCAACTATCTGGAGCTGCTGAAATCGCCGATGTTCTGGAAGTCGCTGTGGAACACGACGTACTTCGTGGTTGTCGGCGTGCCACTCTCGATCGCGGTCTCGCTGGGCGCGGCGATGCTGCTCAATGCGCCGGTCGCGCGGTTCAAGGCGCTGTTCCGCACCGCGCTGTTCGCGCCGGTGGTGACCACGCTGGTGGCGGTGGCGGTGATCTGGCGCTATCTGTTCCACACCAGCTACGGGCTGGTGAACTGGGCGCTGGGCCATCTGGGCATCGCGCCGATCGACTGGCTGGGCGATCCGCGCTGGGCGATGCCGACGATCATGCTGTTCGCGGTGTGGAAGAACTTCGGCTACAACATGGTCATCTTCCTGGCCGGCCTGCAGGCGATTCCGCAGGATCTCTACGAGGCCGCGCGCATCGACGGCGCCTCCAAGTGGCGGCAGTTCCTGCACATCACCCTGCCGATGCTGGGACCGGTGTTGCTGGTGGTCGGCGTGATCACCGTGTCCGGCTACTTCCAGCTGTTCGCCGAGCCTTACGTGATGACCCGCGGCGATCCGTTGCAGAGCACGGTGAGCGTCCTGTACTTCATGTTCGAGGAAGGCTTCAAATGGTGGCGGCTGGGCCGCGCCTCGGCGGTGGCGTTCCTGCTGTTCCTGATCATCCTGGCGGTGACCACCGTGATGCTGCGCCTGGGGCGCAGGAAGGATCTGGTATGAGTCGTCATGCTGTCGCGCGCGAGGTCGGTGCGTCCCGCTGGCAGGGCTGGCTGGTCAACGGCGCGCTGCTGGTGCTGGCGTTGATCAGCCTGGCGCCGCTGCTGTGGATGGTGTCGGTCTCGTTCATGCCGGCCGGCGAGGCCAGCCGGTTCCCGCCGCCGCTGCTGCCCTCGGGCGCGACCCTGGCGAACTACCGCGAGCTGTTCGCGCGCACCGGCATGGCGCACAACTTCGCCAACAGCCTGCTGGTGTCGGGTGTCATCACCGTGGGCTCGCTGCTGGTCAACACCATGGCCGGCTATGCCTTCGCCAAGCTGCGTTTCACCGGCCGCGATCGGGTCTTCCAGCTGCTGCTGGCCGCGCTGGTGATTCCGGCGCAGGTGGCGATGCTGCCGCTGTTCCTGCTGATGAAGCAGCTGGGCCTGGTCAACAGCTTCGGTGGCGTGATCGTGCCGGCGCTGGCGACGGTGTTCGGCATCTTCCTGGTGCGCCAGTACGCCCGCAGCATTCCGGACGAACTGCTGGAAGCCGCGCGCATCGATGGCGCCAGCGAGCTGCGGATCTTCTTCCAGGTCGTGCTGCCGATGCTCAAGCCGGTGCTCGTGACACTGGCCATCTTCACCTTCATGGCGGCCTGGAACGATTTCATGTGGCCGCTGATCGTGCTGACCGACCAGGCGCATTACACGCTCCCGGTGGCGCTGGCATCGTTGTCGCGCGAGCACATCATGGACGTGGAAATGATGATGGCCGGCGCGGTCATCACCGTGCTGCCGGTGCTGCTGCTGTTCCTGCTCTTGCAGCGCTACTACATCCAGGGCCTGCTGCTGGGCAGCGTGAAGGGCTGAGGTCTGCCTTGCCCGCGTGGGAGCGATGTGAGTCGCGACCGGGATCTCCGTCTTGCCGGACAGCTTCCCGGCCCGGAAGGCATCGCGACTGACGTCGCTCCCACAAGGGCAAGCGGGCGGTCCTCCCGACTGTGGGAGCGGGGGAGGTAGAGTGTCGGCATGGTGATGAGGGAACGCGGTTTCATCCCGCTCTGGCCGCTGCCGCTGGCGGCGGCGTTGCTGTTGCTGATCGCCACGCATGTGGCGTTGTGGCTGTCGATCCGGGCCGGACACGTGCCGGCCTGCGTGCCGTACTGGGAGGGCTGCACGTCGATCAGCCGGGCCGCGCGGCACGGGCTGGGCAATCATCTGTTCCGCCTGCTGGTGATTCCCTGCGCGGTCCTGCACGGGGCGACCTGGTGGCTGGCCGGCCGCTGGCTGCGTGACCGTGCCGGCATCGCGGCCGGACGATGGATGCCGGCACTGGGCCTGCTGTCGGCATCCGCGCTGGCGATCTACGCGACGTTCCTGGGGACCGAGGGTGACATCTACGGATTCCTGCGCCGCTACGGAGTGACGGTCTACTTCGGTTTCGGATTCCTCGCCCAGTTGCTGCTGATGCGGCGGGCGAGGGTGCTGCGGCGGATGCCGCCGGCCTTGCTGAAGGTGATGGCCGTGCTGTGCGGGGCCATGCTCGGGCTGGGCGTGGGCAATGTCGTGGCCGGTGCGCTGGTCGCCGACGATTCGCTGCGCGACCGCATCGAGAACGCGCTGGAGTGGCAGCTGGGCCTGTTGCTGGTCGGCTGGTACCTGCTGCTCGCGCGCGGCTGGTGGCGCGAGCGGTTCGGCCTGCGGCTGTATCGGGGAGAAGAGCCGTTGTAGGACTGTGGGTGGGAGCGACGTGAGTCGCGACTGCCATTCCGAGGGGCCTGTTGACGGCTCCCGGTGTTTGAGGGTTCCGGTCGCGACTTATGTCGCTCCCACAGGAAAAGGGAGCGGGGGAATCAGCCGCGCACGCGGCGGACGATGGCGGCGGCCTTGGCCGAGCTTTCGCGGACCTTGTCCCATTCGCCGGCTTCCAGCCAGTTCTTGGGCACCATCCAGGAGCCACCGATGCACACCACGTTCGGCTGCGACAGGTAGTCGGCGGCGGTGTCCTCGCCGATGCCGCCGGTGGGGCACAGCTTCAGTTCCGACAGCGGGCCGGCCAGGCCCTTGAGCATTGCCAGGCCGCCGACGGCGGAGGCGGGGAACAGCTTGCACACCCGGAAGCCGCGCGCCATCAGCGACAGCAGTTCGGTGGGCGTGGCCGCGCCCGGCACCACCGGCACCACCGCATCGGCCAGCGCGTCGGCCATCTCGGCGGTGGTGCCCGGGGTGACCAGGAAGTCCGCGCCGGCGTCGATGGAGCGTTGCATCTGTTCGACACTCAGCACGGTGCCGGCGCCGATCACGATGTCCGGCAGTTCGCGCTTGAGCATCGCCAGCGCTTCCATCGCCACCGGGGTGCGCAGGGTCAGTTCGATCGCCGGCAGTCCGCCGGCCAGCAATGCCTCGGAAACCCGGCGTGCCTCGTCCAGCGTATGCACGGTGACGACCGGCAGGATGCCGGCGGCGCGGAGGAGTTGTTCGGCTTTCTGTTGGCGGGCTTCGATGGTCATGGCGTAATCGGGTGGAGGCGTTGTCGCGGGCGGGCGGAAGGACGCTCAGGCGTCCTTGGCTTCGTGCGGGGCTTCGGCGGCGTGCTCGACGTCGCCGAGTTCGTATTCCGAATCGTATTCCCAGGTGCCGTTGTGGTACGGCGGTCCGCAGGAAATCGACAGGGCGCCCTGGTCCGCCGGCGTCACCACGTCGCGGCTGACCGCGAACAGGTTGCGGCCCAGATCGAGCGCGGCGGGCGAAGTATTCGGCGCGAGTTCGCGCGCGTTCCACTCCTCCGCCGGCACCAGCGCTTCCAGCACGCCGGCCTCGGCGTCCAGGCGGACGAGATCGCCTTCGCGCAGCTTCGCCAGCGGGCCGCCGCGGGCGGCTTCCGGAGTCAGGTGGATGGCGGCGGGAATCTTGCCCGACGCGCCGGACAGGCGGCCGTCGGTGACCAGCGCCACGCGCCGGCCCTGGTTCTGCAACAGGCCCAGCAGCGGCGCCAGCGAGTGCAGTTCCGGCATGCCGTTGGCGCGCGGTCCCTGATAGCGCACCACCGCGACGAAGTCGTGCGGCAGCACGCCGGCGGCATGCAGCTTGTTGAGCGCACGCGGATCATCGACGACCACCGCCGGCGCCTCGATGAAGCGGTACTCGGGCTTGACCGCCGAGGTCTTGATCAGTGAACGGCCGAGATTGCCGCGCAGCAGGCGCAGGCCGCCCTGCGATTCGAAGGCGCTGGCGACCGGGCGCACCACTTCGGTGTCGGCGCTTTCGGCGATGCCGGGCGCGTAGGCCAGACGCCCGTCCTGCAGGCGTGGTTCCTCGCAGAATGCGCGCATGCCGCCCGGGACGATCGTGGGCAGATCGTGCATCATCCCGGCGTCGAGCAGTTCGCGGAACACGAACTGGGTGCCGCCGGCGGCGGCGAAGCGGTTCACGTCGGCCTCGCCGTTGGGATACACGCGGGCAAGCAAGGGCACGGTGCGCGAGATCAGATCGATGTCGTCCCAGGTGAGGACGATGCCGGCCGCGCGCGCCACCGCCACCCAGTGGATGGTGTGGTTGGTGGAGCCGCCGGTGGCCATCAGCGCGGCCATCGCGTTGACGATCGCGCGTTCGTCGATCAGGTGGCCGATGGGACGATAGTCGTCGCCGAGCGCGGTGATGCGCAGGGCGTGTTCGGCGGCGGCGCGGGTCAGCGCGTCGCGCAGCGGCTGGTCGGGATTGACGAACGACGTGCCCGGCAGCTGCATGCCCATCGCTTCCAGCAGCACCTGGTTGGAATTGGCGGTGCCGTAGAAGGTGCAGGTGCCCGGCGCGTGGTAGCTGGCCGACTCGGCTTCCAGCAGTTCCTCGCGGCTGGCCTCGCCGGCGGCGTAGCGTTCGCGCACCTCGGCCTTCTTCTTGTTGGGGATGCCCGGCGTCATCGGCCCGGCGGGCACGAACACCGCCGGCAGGTGGCCGAACGCGAGCGCGCCGATCAGCAGGCCCGGCACGATCTTGTCGCACACGCCCAGGTACAGCGCCGCGTCGAACATGTCGTGGCTCAGCGATATCGCGGTGGCCTGCGCGATCACGTCGCGCGAGAACAGCGACAGCTCCATGCCGGGACGGCCCTGGGTGACGCCGTCGCACATCGCCGGCACGCCGCCGGCGACCTGCGCGGTGGCACCGAGCGAACGCGCGACGTCGCGGATCAGTTCCGGGTAGGTCTCGAACGGCTGGTGCGCCGACAGCATGTCGTTGTAGGCGTTGACGATGCCGAGATTCGGGGTGACGTCGGCGCGCAGGCGATCCTTGTCGGTCGGTCCGCAGGCGGCGAATGCATGTGCCAGGTTGCCGCAGCTCAGGCGGCTGCGGTGCGGCCCGGCGGCGTTGGCCGCGTCGATGCCGGCCAGGTACGCACGCCGCAAGGGCAGGCTGCGTTGGCGGATGCGTTCGGTGACTTCTTGGATGCGCGGATGCAGGCTCATTGGCGTCGGCTGGACTGCGAAAGGACGAGTGTGCGCCGCTGGCCGTGGGCAGGGCGTCGTCGGTGTCCACGCAGCGGCGCGTGCCGGACTGCGCCTTGCCGGGGCAGGGCAAGCATGTGTCCGGCCTGCACGCGGGTTCCAGGCCGACGTCGCCGCCGATGCATGGCGGACAACGGAGAACCCCTCAACTTTCTACCTTTTGCGCCGGCAAAGAAAGTGACCAAAGCCAGACCAGCCCGCCATGCGGGCAGTCGGCGCGATCAGCGCGGGCTGCCGTAGGCTTCCATCGCGATCGCCGCGGCGCCGAGCAGGCCCGGACGCGGATGGACGATGGCCAGGGTCGGCACGCGCGCCATGTTGGGGGAGAAACGCCCCTTGTGTTCGAAGCGCTGGCGGAAGCCGGAATGCTGCAGCGAGGTCAGCAGTTTCGGCACCAGCCCGCCGGTGAGGAACACGCCGTCCCAGGCACCCAGGGTCAGCACCAGATCGCCGGCGACCGCGCCGAACACCGCGCAGAACACATCGATGGTGTTGTTGCTGCGCGCGTCGCCGGTGGCCGCGCGCGCGGTCACGTCGGCCGGTTGCAGATTGCCCGGATCCTCGCCCGCGATCTCGCTGAGCGCGCGATGCAGGTTGACCAGGCCGGGGCCGCAGATCAGGCGTTCGATCGAGACGCGGCCGAACTGCGCCGACAGTCGCTGCAGGATTTCGATTTCCTGCGGCGTGCCGGGTGCGAAGCTGACGTGGCCACCTTCGGTTTCGAGCGGGAAATTGCGGCCGTCGCGGATGATCAGCCCACCCACGCCGAGTCCGGTGCCGGGGCCGATCACCGCGTAGTTGCGGTTGACCGGCTGCGGATCCGGCGTCCAGTCGGGAATACCAATCGCGACCACGTCCTGGCTGCCCAGCAGCGGCAGCGCCATCGCCTGGGCGGCGAAATCGTTGACCAGGCGCAGGTCGTCGAAGCCCAGCGCGTCGCGGGTGCGCGACAGCGAGATCACCCACGGATGGTTGGTGATGCGCGCCTCGTCGCCATCAACGCGACCGGCCACGGCGAACACGCCGTTGCGGATATCCAGGCCCGACTGTTCGGCGCCGACCTCGTCCAGATAGTGCTGGGCGGCATCGGCCAGCGACGGGAAATCCGCCACCGCGAAGCCGCGCACGCTGTCTTCCAGCAGCGGTGCGGCGGCGCTGGCGTCGGCCAGCGCGAAGCGTGCATTGGTGCCGCCGATGTCGGCGAGCAGGACCCGGTGATCGGTGCTCATGCGGGGTGATTACTCTTGAAGGGGTCGTGTCCGCAAAAAGTAGTCCGCCGCATTCGCCTCAGTCGTCCTCGTTGGTCAGTGCGTCGCCATGGCTGGCCACGACCTTCGCATAATAGCGTGCGCTGTCCTTCGGTGTGCGGGTCTGGCTGTCGAAGTCGACGTGGATGATGCCGAAGCGCTTGGAATAGCCCAGCGACCATTCCAGGTTGTCCAGCAGCGACCAGACGTAATAGCCGCCGATGTCGCAGCCGGCCTCGATGGCCGCGTGCACCGCGCGCAGGTGCTGGCGCAGGTAGCTCAGGCGCAGCGGATCGCGCACGCGGCCGCGCTCGGCCTTGGGCGGATCGAAGAAGGCGGCGCCGTTCTCGGTGATGAACACCTTGGGATTCCCGTAGCGGTCCTTGACCCAGGTGAGTGTATCGGTCAGGCCCTGCGGGAAGACCTCCCAGCCGGTTTCCGTATACGTATGCTGCGTCTGCCGGACCGGCGAGACCTTGAGCGGCCAGTTCGACTCGTCGTGGCGGGACACGTTGCGGGTGTAGTAGTTGACGCCGATGAAGTCCAGCGGCTGGCGGATCAGGTCCATGTCCGCCTGCGGCCATTCCGGCCAGGCTTCGCCGAAGATTTCGCGCAGTTCCTCCGGATAGGTGCCGAAGAACACCGGGTCCAGGTACTGGCGGTTCATGTAGGCCTCGGCGCGGCGGGTCGCGGCCAGGTCCTCGGGGCTGTCGCTGGCCGGGTACTTGGGCTCGATGTTCACGACCAGGCCGATCTCGTGCTTGCCGATGGCGCGGTAGGCCTGCACCGACTTGCCGTGCGAGCGCAGCAGGTGGTGCGAGGCGATGGGCGCCTCGAAACGGTTGCGGTGGCCGGGCGCCAGCGCGCCGTGCAGGTAGCCGCCGTCGGTGACCACCCAGGGTTCGTTGAGCGTGGCCCAGCGCTTGATGCGGCCGTCCAGGCGCTTGAACATCACTTCGCTGTATTCGGCGAACCAGTCGGCGATGTCCGGATTCAGCCAGCCGCCGCGGTCGTCCAGTGCCGCCGGCAGGTCCCAGTGGAACAGCGTCGCGGTGGGTTGGATGCCGTTCTCCAGCAGCGTGTCGACCAGCCGCTCGTAGAAGTCCAGACCCTTCTGGTTGACCCGGCCGCGGCCCTCGGGCATCACCCGGCTCCAGGACACGCTGAAGCGGTAGGCCTGCATGCCCAGTTCCTTCATCAGGCCGATGTCCTCGCGCCAGCGGTTGTAGTGGTCGCAGGCCACGTCGCCGGTGTCGTTGTTGAGCATGCGGCCCGGGGTGTGGGCGAAGCGTTGCCAGATGCTGGGGCCGGCGCCGTCGGCCAGCGGGGAACCCTCGATCTGGTAGGCGGCGGTGGCGCTGCCCCAGATGAAGTTCTCGGGGAAACGGTAAGACTTCGACATGGCCCCTCCGGCAGTGTCGTCAAATTGGAGAAAAGTGGGGGTGATTGCGTTGTGAAAACGATTACATGGCAGAATAACCCAACTTCCCGGGTTGGGAAATGGGAAGGTGGTCATTGAGTGACGGCGTGCATTCGTATGCAGGCCGCTGCACCGGGAGGGGCCCGGCGGCAGGTCCGACAACACGGTGGCGCAAGCCGCCCGGGAGAGCAGATGGCGAGTGTGCGGCTGGACAATGTCCGCAAGGTCTACGGCAACGGCCAGGTGGCCGTGCACGGGGCGAGTTTCGAGGTTGCCGACGGCGAACTGATGGTGCTAGTCGGCCCGTCCGGCTGCGGCAAGTCGACCCTGCTGCGGATGATCGCCGGGCTGGAGGAAATCTCCGGCGGCACGCTGTCGATCGGCGACCGGGTGGTCAACGAGGTCGCGCCCAAGGATCGCGACATCGCCATGGTGTTCCAGAACTACGCGCTGTATCCGCACATGACGGTGGCCGAGAATCTGGCCTTCGGACTGAAGCTGCGCGGGCACCCGCGCGCGCTGATCGAACAGCGGGTCAACGCCGCCGCCGATACCCTGGGCCTGGGCCAGATGCTGGACAAGCTGCCGCGCGAGATGTCCGGCGGCCAGCGCCAGCGGGTCGCATTGGGACGGGCGCTGGTGCGTGAGCCGGCGGTGTTCCTGCTCGACGAGCCGCTGTCCAATCTGGACGCCAAGCTGCGTCATTCGATGCGCACCGAGATCGCGCGGCTGCATCGCCAGTTGGGCGCGACCATGATCTACGTGACCCACGATCAGGTCGAGGCGATGACCCTCGGCCAGCGCATCGTGGTCCTCAAGGACGGCCAGGTCCAGCAGATCGACACGCCGATGGCGCTGTACGAGCATCCGGCCAACCTGTTCGTCGCCGGCTTCCTCGGCAGCCCGGCGATGAACATGCTGCATGGACGCCTGGAGCGCGCGGAAGGACTGCGGCTGATGCTCGATGCGGGCCTGTCGATTCCGCTCGGCGACGCGCGGGTGGGCGCGGACTGGCTGGGCAGGGCGGTGGCGATGGGCGTGCGCCCGGAACACCTGCAACCGGTCGCGACGGACGCGGCCGGTTTCGACGCGCTGGTGGAAGTGGTGGAGCCGGTCGGCAGCGAGGTGTTCGTGAACATGACCGTCGGTCCCCATGCGCTGGTGTCGCGGTTGCCGCCAAGGCAACTGCCGCGCGCGGGCGCCGGCTTGCGCCTGGCGGTGGATCCGGCCCACCTGCATTTCTTCGACGCGGAAAGCGGTCGCCGCCTGTGGTGAACCGACGGGGCAGGCCTTGGTCCGCCCATGCCATCGCGTGCCGTCGTCCCTGGCCGCCGCAGGCAACAAAATCTAGCCTCAGAACGTAGCCGCGGCGGATTCCATCCGCCTCGCGCCCGTCCTAGCCTCGTGCGCAAGGTTTGCCAACATCCGTCACGGGAGAGGGGCCAGTGCGGAAGAGGAACGGGAGAGGGGCGGGCACGCGCTGCCGTGCGGCGCTGTGCATCGGCCTCGCGCTGGTGATCTTGCTGATCGGCGGCTGCGCCGGACCGGGCGCGGGCCGCCGGATCGTGCTGATCGGCGGAAGCGGCAGCGAGGGGCCTGGGCGGCATGCCTATGCCGAGGGTGTGCAGCGGCTGGCGTCGATGCTGCGCGAATCGCCGCAGGGCCGGGGCGCGGAAATCGTCGTGTACGAACAGGGCTGGCCGGCGGAACCCAGCGCGCTGCGGGATGCCTCGACCGTGGTGTTGTACTTCGACGGTCTGGACCGGCATCCGCTGCGCGATGCCGCGCATCGCGAACAGTTGCGCGAACTGGTCCGGCAGGGTGTCGGACTGGTCGCACTGCACCAGGCCTCCACCGTGCCGGCCGGCGATGCGTCGCTGGACCTGCGCGCCTGGCTGGGCGCCGAACGCGTGGGCATGTTCGATCGCACCACCGAAACCGCGACGGTGTCGCCAGCCGACGCCAGGCATCCGATCACGCGAGGCGTGGATGCGTTCACCTACCGCGACGAGTTCTATCCGACCCTGCGCTTCGCCGCGAGCGGCGTGCGGCCGGTGCTGCGCAGCACCCTGCACGCGCAGTACCGCGATGGCGCGGCGGTGGTGGAGGACCGTGCCGAAACCGTCACCGTGGGCTGGGCCTACGAACGCCCGGACGGCGGCCGTTCGTTCGGCTACAGCGGCGCGCATTTCCTGGCCGCGCTGGAGCAGCCGATGCTGCGGCGGGTGCTGTTGAACGCAATCCTGTGGACCGCCGGCATCGACGTGCCCGACGAGGGCACGCAATGGCCGGCGCCCGCCACGCCGCCACCGCCTGCGGCGACCGGCACCTCCCGCGCGATCACCGCGTCGGTGCGGGACGTCACCACGTTCCATGCGGATCGTCAGCGCAGCGGCTGGCATCGCCAGGGAACCGGTCCGACGCGGGCACAACTGGAAGATCCCTCATTCGGCCTGCTGTGGGAATCGCCGCCGCTGGATGCCTACCAGGGCCAGGCGCCGCGCCTGTACGCCTCGCCGTTGTATCTGGAACAGGTCCGCATGAGCGAAGGCCAGCATCGTGGCCAGAGTTTCAGGGTCGTCTTTGCCGCCAGCAATCATGGCTATGTGTATGCGATCAATGCCGGCAGGGCGGGCGACGTGGCCCCCGGACGCATCCTGTGGCGCACGCGGCTGGCACCGCCCTGCCATCTGCAACCCGCGCCGCTGGATGCGGTGCCCACCGGCGTGCTGAGCACGCCGGTGATCGACACGGCACGGGGACGGATCTATGTCACCAGTTGCGACCCGAAGGAGCGCTGGCAGGCATACGCGCTGGACATCGGCAGCGGCAAGGTCATCGACGGCTGGCCGGTACGCCTGGACGAGGCGCGCTTCAACGCGGTCAACGCCAATGCCGGCCCGTCGCCGGTACCGCCGAAACGGCGCTTCGATTTCCGCGTGCAGCGTGGCGCGCTCAACCTGAGCCCGGATGGGTCACGGTTGTACGTGACCTTTGGCGAGACCGAAACCGGCTGGCTGGTCGCGGTCGATACGCTCCGTCCGCGGGTGGCCAGCGCGTTCGCCGCGGTGGCGATGCCGCATCGTGGCAGTGGTGGCATGTGGGGCGCGGGCGGGCCGGCGGTCGATGCGGCAGGCGACGTGTTCGTGGTCACCGGCAGCGGTTTCGATGGCTACCGCGACCAGCCGCACGATTGGACCCAATCGGTATTGAGGCTGTCCGACTCAGCCGCCGATGGGTTGCGATTGCGAGGCACCTATACGCCGTTCAATCACTGCGGCAGCGCGAAGATGGATATCGATCTGGGATCGGGCGGCGCCAGCCTGCTGGCCGATCTGGATCCCACGCAGACCACGACGACGCGCCTGATGGCGATCGGCGGAAAGCAGGGCAACGCATACCTGCTGGATCGCGATCATCTGCCCGGGAAACTGGGCCGTCGCCCGGCCTGCGGCGGGAATGCGGCCAGCGACGGCTCGCTGCTGCCGCCGCAACGGCAACCGCAGTTCGCCGGGCGCGGACCGCTGAACGTGTTCGGCCCGTACTCGGAACAGGACGCGGCGATGGATCAGGCGCGCGGCCGTTCGGTGCCGGCGAACTATCGCGACGAGCAGGGCGTGGTCCATGTCTATCTCACCGGCAACACACGGCGTGCCGAAGGTTCTCCCGATGCCGTACCGCCTTCGCTGGTCAAGCTGCGTGTGGCAACCGCGGCCGGCCTGCCGGCCCATCTGGAGATTGAACGCCGGCAGATGGAAGTGGTCCTGATCAACCCCGGCTCGCCGGTGATCAGCAGCGACGGCGCACGGGACCCGATCGTCTGGGTGCTCGACGAGAACGCCCGCCGCTCCGCGCCGCTGGCTGGCGCCGACGCGCCGGCGCCGGTCCTGTATGCGCTGGACGGCCACACCCTGGGCCTGCTGTGGAAGAGTGCGCCGGGCCAGTTGCATACCTCCGGCAAGTACAACGAACCGGTGTTCGCCCAGGGCGCGGTGGTGGTGGGGACGGATCGGATCCAGGCGTTCGGTCCCGGCGCGCCCGCCCGCACGCCGCCGAAGGTTGTCGCCGATGCGGCGGCGGGTGTTTCGCAAGCACCCGTGGTGGCCGACTCCGGACTGGACGGGGAGGCCCTGTTCAAGCAGCGCTGCGCGGTCTGCCACGACCATCCGCAGGGCAACATCCCCCCGCGCACGCGGCTGGAAAGCCGCAGTCGCGCCTACATCGTCGATACGCTCACCCACGGCGCGATGCGCGCGCAGGCGGCGGGCCTCAGCGCGAACGATATCGACGCGATCGCGGGATATCTGGATGGGCGCTGAGGATATCCGGACAAAGCAAAGGCAAATCCCCCTCGGTCCCCCTTTTTCAAAGGGGGAGGAAAGGCGAGGGCGGGCCTCGGTGCGGATGAGATGGATGCGGTGAGTGTGGTGAGCGTGGTGGGTGTGGTGCGGGTTGTGCGGGTTGTGTGGACGGTGTGGATGCCCCCTTGACCAGCCATTCGGCTGTTGAAAGCGGAAAAGGGCGCGGACACCCGCGTGAGCGGGTGGCGGGGGATTTGCTTTTTGCACGGAACCCAAAAGAAAACCCCCGGCAATGCCGGGGGTTCCAGACAGACCGCATGGAATGCGGATTCAGCCGCGGCTCACCGCGTAGACCGCTTCGGCCACCTTGTCCAGGTTCTGGCTGTTGAGCGCGGCGACGCAGATGCGGCCGGTGCCGATGGCGTAGATCGCGTATTCCTCGCGCAGGCGATCGACCTGGGCCTTGCTCAGGCCGGAGTACGAGAACATGCCGGCCTGCTGCTGGATGAAGCCGAACTCCGGCGCGCCCAGCGCCGCCAGCTTGGACACCAGCCCGGCGCGCAGGGTGTGGATGCGCTCGCGCATGCCGCCCAGCTCCTTCTCCCAGCGCGCACGCAGCTCGTCGCTGCCCAGCACGCCGGCCACCAGCGCGCCGCCGTGGGTGGCGGGACTGGAGTAGTTGGAACGGATGGTGCGCTTGATCTGCGACTGCACGCGCTTGGCTTCGTCGCGATCGGCGGCGACCACCGACAGCGCGCCCACGCGCTCGCCGTACAGCGAGAACGATTTGGAGTACGAACTGGCGACCACGAACGCCGGGATGCCTGATTCGGCGAACAGGCGGATCGCGGTGGCGTCGGCGTCGGTACCCTGGTCGAAGCCCTGGTAGGCGATGTCGATGAAGGGCAGCAGGCCGCGTTCCTTCACCAGTTCCACCACCTGGGCCCATTGCGCGGCGGTGAGATCCACGCCGGTCGGGTTGTGGCAGCAGGCGTGCAACAGCACCACGGTGCCTGGTTCCAGCGCGCCCAGGTCGGCGATCATGCCGGCGAAGTCCAGGCCGTGGGTGGCCGGATCGTAATAGCGGTAGTCGCTGATGTCGAAACCGGCGGTGCCGAACACCACGCGGTGGTTTTCCCAGCTCGGGCTGCTGATGGCGATCTTCGCCTGCGGCAGGGCGCGCTTCAGGAAGTCCGCGCCGATGCGCAGGGCGCCGCTGCCGCCGATGGTCTGCGAGGTGACCACGCGACCGGCTTCCAGCACGGCCGAGCCGGCGCCGAACAGCAGCTTCTGGGTCGCCAGGTTGTAGCCCGGCAGGCCGTCGATCGGCAGGTAGCCGCGCGGTTTGGTTTCCGCCGCCAGGGCCTGTTCGATCTCGCGGACCGAATCGAGCAGGGGAATGCGCCCCTGTTCGTCGTAATAGATGCCAACGCCCAGGTTGACCTTGCCGGGGCGGGGATCGGCGTTGTAGGCCTCGGTCAGTCCCAGGATTGGATCGCCCGGAACCAGTTCGACGGATGCAAAAAGAGACACGGCGGTGTGACCAGTTGGTGAGGGAGGAAGGGTGTCGCGAACAAACTCCCGGATCCTAGCAGGCCATCGACGGGCGTGCGCCCGCGTGGTGCTGGCGCGCCGGGCAGGCTAAGGTGATTGCTCCGACAATCGGGCGGTCCTCCGGGCCCCATTCGTTCCGCTCCGACCGGCCAGGGCCGCGACGGAGCGGGCGCTTTCCAAGGAGCAGGTCATGCTGGGCTGGATCCGTCGCCGACTGCTTTGGGTCATCGCCCTGCCGCTGCTGGCGGTGGGGCTGTACGCGCTGGCGGGCTTCTGGTGGCTGCCGCGCTTCGCCCGCGCCGAGGCCACCGACTACGTCCGCGAGGAACTGGGCAAATCGCTGAGCCTGGGCGAGCTGCGGTTCAACCCCTTTACCTTCCGGGCCGAGGCCAACGGGCTGGCGATACGCGAACCCGAGGCGGCGGCGGGGCAGAAACCGCTGGTCGCGCTGCGCCGGGCGGTCATCGACTTCCAGGTTTCGTCCCTGTGGCAGGGGGCATGGACCTTCCGCGAGGTGACCCTGGACGGGCCTTACGCGCAGGCGCTGGTGCGTGCCGACGGCTCGCTCAACCTGGCCGATCTGGTTCCCCCTTCCAAGGACGACAGCCCGCCGCCGGACGTGCTGATCGCGCATCTCGCGGTGGCCGACGGCGCGATCGATTTCGCCGATCACAGCCGGCGCCTGCAACCCAGCAAGCGGCTGGCCCCGATCCGGTTCGAACTGCGCGATTTCCGCACCGCGCAGGGCAACGGCAAGGGCGGCGGATTCCATCTGGCCGCCAGTGGCGACCAGGGCGAGCGCTTCGACTGGCGCGGGCAGCTGTCGTTGCGGCCGTTCGCTTCCGACGGCGAACTGAGCGCGGCCAATCTCCAGGTCGACACCGCCTATGCCTTCCTCAGCGAGGCGCTGCCGTTCGAACTGCATGGCGGCCGCTTCGATGTGGCCGGCCGCTACCGCTTCGCCGCCGGCACGTCGGCAGGCACGCTGCTGGAAGCGACGCTGTCCCGGGCGCGGGCCAGCGGCGTGGCCGTGCGTGTGCGGGGCGAGACCGGGGACACGGCCACCGTGGGCGAGATCGCGCTGGCCGGCACCCGTTTCTCGCTGGGCAAGCGCGAGGTCGCCGCCGATCGCCTGCAGGTGGGCGGCTTGCGGACCGCGCTCACCCGCGAAGCCAACGGCGCGATCAGCCTGATGCGCTTGTTTCCGTCGACGCCGGAAGCCGCTTCCGCGGCCGCCGCCACGACGCCCGCGCCGCCCTGGCGGTTCAGCCTGGGCGAGGTGGCGGTGAAGGGCGCCGAGGTCGACGTGCGGGACCGCGCCGTCCGGCCGGCCAGCCGCTTCCGCCTGCAGGCGCTGGACGCCAGCACCCGCGGGGTCAGTCTGGATCTGGACAAGCCGCTGCCGATACAGGCGTCGGCCACCCTCAACGGCAAGACCCGGCTGTCCGTGCAGGGCGAAGTGGTGCCCGCCACCGTGGCCGGGCGCCTGCACCTGGATCTGGCGGGCCTGCCGTTGCGTGACGTGCTGGCCTACCTGCCGGATTTCCCCGCGCTGGAACTGCGTTCGGGCACCCTCGGCGCGAACGGCGAACTGACCTTGCCGGGAGACGGGAAGCGCGGCGCGGCCCTGGCCTTCGACGGCGAAGGCCGCATCGACGGCTTCTCGCTGCTGGAACGGGCAAGCAAGCGGCAGGTGGTGGCCTGGGACCGGATGGACATCGGCGGCCTGCGCTATGCGCAGGCGCCGAATCGGTTGCAGATCGCCCGGGTGGTCATGCGCAAGCCGTTCGCCATCGTGGCGGTGGAGTCGGATCGCACCGTCAATCTCAGCCGGCTGTTCGCCAGCCCGGCGCCGGTCACCGCGTCGGCGCCGTCGTCCTCGTCGGGACCGGCGATGGCGATCAAGCTGGATGATCTGCAACTGGAAAACGGCACCATGGCCTTCGCCGACACCTCCATGGATCCCGGTTTCCGCGCCGACATCGCCGCTCTGCGTGGCCACATCCGCGGGCTGTCCACCGCGCCCTCGGCGCAGGCCCGCGTGGATCTGCACGGTCAGGTCGTCAACCGCTACTCGCCGGTGGAGATCTCCGGCACGCTCAATCCGTTCGCCTACGACGAGCGCACCGATCTCAAGATGAGCTTCCGCAACATCGACCTGCCCATCTTCAATCCGTACTCCGGCCGCTTCGCCGGCTACGCCATCGCCAAGGGCAAGCTGAGTACGGAACTGCACTACGAAATCGACCATCGCAAATTGCAGGCGGCCCACCATGTCGTGCTGGATCAGCTGGAGTGGGGCGAGGCGACCGACAGCCAGGAAAAGGTCTCGCTGCCGATCCGGCTGGCGACCTCGCTGCTGAAGAATCGTCAGGGCGTGATCGATCTGGACTTGCCGGTGAACGGCTCGCTGGACGATCCCACCTTCCGGGTGTGGCCGATCGTCTGGCAGATCCTGAAGAACATCCTGGTCAAGGCGGTGACCGCGCCGTTCGATTTCATCGGCTCGCTGTTCAAGGGCGCGGAACAGGCGCGCTACGTCGATTTCGCCGCCGGCTCCAGCGAACTGGGCGAACCCGCGCGCAGCAGTCTGGGCGCGCTGGCCAAGGCGCTGGCGCAACGTCCCGCGCTGCGGCTGGACATTCCCGCCGGCAACGCGCTGGAAGGGGAGGCCGACGCCATCGCCGGCCAGCGGCTGGACGCGGCCATGCTCGGCGGGCGCAAGGGCGAGCCGGTGGCGATCGCGGCGCTGGAGGCCGGGGAGCAGCGGGATCTGCTGGAGGCCCTCTATCGCCAGCAACTGGGGCGCAAGCCGGACATCCCGGAGGCGGCGGAAGAAGCCGGGCGGGAGGCTGGCCAGGAAGAACCGGACCGCAAGGCGCGCAAGGCCGCGCGCCAGTCGGCCGAGGTGGCGTGGCTGCGCCAGGCGCTGCTGCCCCGGTACCGGCCAGGCAGCGACGAACTGGCCGCGCTGGGACGCGCCCGCGCCAACGCCGTCCAGGACGCGCTGCTGGCCGGCGGCGAAGTCGATCCCACCCGGGTCTTCATCGATGCCGCCAAGGGACCGGCGGCGCACGAGGGCGGCGCTCGGCTGGAACTGGGCCTGGAGTAGCCGGGGGCGGGCGGTCCCGCGTCGGGCCGGCGCCCGTTATACTCATCGGTCAATGCCGCAAGAGCAGTATTGGATTGCCATATAAATCAATTATTTGGTGATTCAACCTCATCCAGTCCAACAATTTGGCAGCGCACCGGCCGACCGGTCGCGATGCCCGGAAAACCATCGCCGCATGCGCCTTTCGACCATCAAGCTGTCCGGTTTCAAGTCCTTCGTCGATCCGACCACGTTGCACCTGCCCACCAACATGACCGGCGTGGTCGGTCCCAACGGTTGCGGCAAATCCAACATCATCGATGCGGTCCGCTGGGTGATGGGCGAGAGTTCGGCCAGCCGCCTGCGCGGCGACTCGCTGACCGACGTGATCTTTTCCGGCAGCTCGGCGCGCAAGCCGGTCTCGCAGGCGACCGTCGAACTGATCTTCGACAACAGCGACCATGCCATCGCCGGCGAATTCGCCGCGTTCAACGAGATCTCGGTCAAGCGCCAGGTCAGCCGCGACGGCCAGAGCAACTACTACCTCAACGGCACCAAGTGCCGCCGCCGCGACATCACCGATCTGTTCCTGGGCACCGGCCTGGGGCCGCGCAGCTACTCGATCATCGAGCAGGGCATGATCAGCCAGATCATCGAGGCCCGGCCCGAGGACCTGCGCATCTACCTGGAGGAAGCCGCCGGCATCTCCAAGTACAAGGAACGCCGCAAGGAAACCGAGACCCGCATCCGCCATACCCGCGAAAACCTGGATCGCCTGAACGATCTGCGCGAGGAAATCGGCAAGCAGCTGGAACACCTCAAGCGCCAGGCCAAGCAGGCCGAGCAATACCAGGCCCTGCAGGAAGAGCGGCGCATCAAGGACGCCGAATGGAAGGCGCTGGAGTTCCGCGGACTGGACGTGCAGTTGCAGGGCCTGCGCGAAAAGCTGTCGCAGGAAGAGACCCGCCTGCAGCAGCTGATCGCCGAGCAGCGCGAGGCCGAGCGCAACATCGAAACCGATCGCCTGCGCCGCGAGGAAGCCGCCGAGGGCCTCAACAAGGCCCAGGGCGAGGTTTACCAGATCGGCAGCACGCTGGCCCGGCTGGAACAGCAGATGCAGCACCAGCGGGATCTGGCCGAACGCCTGAAGAAGGCGCGCGACGAGGCCCATAACGCATTGCAGGAACTGGGCCAGCACATCAGCGGCGACGAGACCAAGCTCAATGTCCTGCGCGAGAGCGTGGACGAGGCCGAACCCCGGCTGGCGCAGTTGCAGGAAGAAGACCTGTTCAAGCAGGACGCCCTGCGCGACGCCGAGACGCGGCTGTCGGACTGGCAGCAGCGCTGGGAAACCCATTCGCGCGAATCGGCCGAGGCCGCCCGCGCCGGCGAGGTCGAGCGTACCCGCGTGGACTACCTGGATCGGCAGGCGCTGGAAACCGAACGTCGGCGCGAGAACCTGGCCGCCGAGCGCGCCGGGCTGGATCTGGACGCGTTGGCCGAAGCCTTCGAGCAATTGCAGATCCAGCACGACACCCAGAAGGAATCGCTGGAATCGCTGACCGAGCAGGTCGAATCGCGCAAACAGTCGGCGGCCGGCGTGCAGGAACAGCAGCGTGCCAGCCAGACCGAGCTGTCGGAAGTGCGCAAGCGCGCGCAGGAAGCCCGCGGCCGGTTGTCCTCGCTGGAGACCTTGCAGCACGCCGCGCTGGGCCAGGAGCAGGGCGCGGCGATGAGCTGGCTCAAGGCGCGCGGGCTGGATTCGGCGGCACGCGTGGGCGAACGCCTGACCGTCGAGCCGGGTTGGGAAAACGCCGTCGAAGGCGCGCTCGGACAACTCATCGAAGGCGTGCTGGTGGATGCGCCGGAATCGCTGGTCGATGCCCTGGGCGAACTGGGCGAAGGCCGCATCGCGTTGGTGTCCGACGAGCAGGCCGATTTCAATGCCGCGCCGACCTCGCTGGCGGCGCGGGTGCAGGGACCGGCGGCGGTGCGCCGCCTGCTGGCCCGCCTGCATGTGGCCGAGGATCTGGCCGAGGCACGCCGCCTGCAATCGCAACTGGGCGACGGCGATTCGGTGATCACCCGCAGCGGCGAGCGACTGGGCGCCGGCTGGGTGCGGGTGCTGCGCTCCGGCGCGGCCAAGCAGGGCGCCTTGCTGCGCGAGCGCGAGATCCAGTCGCTGCGCGCGGAGATCGAAACGCTGCAGACCCGCGAGGCCGAACTCGAAGAACGCCTGGCCAACCTGCGCGATCAGTTGCTGGCCGCCGAGCAGCAGCGCGAGGACGCGCAGCGCGCGCTGTACCTGGCGCATCGTGGCGTGTCCGAACTGGCCGGCCAGTTGCAGAGCCAGCAGGGGCGGGTGGAATCCACCCGTCACCGCATCGACAAGATCGACCAGGAAATCGCCCAACTGGTGGAAACCCTGGACGGCAGCCGTGAGCAGGCCCGCGAGGCGCGCCTGCGGCTGGAGGAAGCGGTCACCGCGATGGGCGATCTGGAATCGGCGCGCCAGGGCCTGGAATCCGAACGCCGGCAACTGGTCGAAGCGCGCGATCTGGCCCGCGAAGCGGCGCGCGCATCGCGCGACGCCACCCATGCGCTGGCATTGACGCTGGAATCGCAGCGCACCCAGATCATCTCGCTGAGCCAGGCGCTGGATCGGATGGGCGGCCAGCGCGGCCAGCTCGATTCGCGGCTGGAGGAACTGACACTGCAACTGAGCGAGGGCGACTCGCCGGTGCAGGAACTGGACGCCCAGCGCCAGGCGGCGCTGGAGGAACGCGTCAATGCAGATCGCCGGCTGGCCGAGGCGCGCTCGGTGCTGGAAGGCATCGACAACGAACTGCGCCAGTACGAGCAGACCCGCCACCAGCGCGACGAGGCGGCACTGGCCCAGCGCGAGCGGATTTCCCAGCGCAAGCTGGATCAGCAGGCGCTGGCGCTGAAATCCGAGCAGCTGTCACAGGGGATTGTCGCCGCCGGCTTCGTCGTCGAGGACGTCATCAACACCCTGCCGGAAGTGGCCGACGCGCGTGAATGGGAGCAGGCCGTCACCCAGATCGACTCGCGCATGCGCCGGCTGGAACCGGTCAACCTGGCCGCGATCCACGAGTACGGCGAGGCGTCGCAGCGCGCCGAGTACCTGGAAGCGCAGCACGTCGACCTGACCACCGCGCTGGAAACGCTGGAGGAGGCCATCCGCAAGATCGACCGCGAGACCCGCGGCCGCTTCAAGGACACCTTCGACCGGGTCAATGCCGGCGTGCAGGCGCTGTATCCGCGCCTGTTCGGCGGCGGCCACGCCTACCTGGAACTGACCGGCGAGGATCTGCTGGACACCGGCGTGGCGATCATGGCGCGTCCGCCCGGCAAGCGCGTGTCCAACATCTCGCTGCTGTCCGGTGGCGAGAAGGCGATGACCGCGGTGGCGCTGGTGTTCGCGATCTTCCAGCTCAATCCGGCGCCATTCTGCCTGCTGGACGAAGTGGACGCGCCGCTGGACGAGGCCAACGTCGGCCGCTTCACCAACATGGTGAAGGAGATGAGCGAGAAGGTGCAGTTCCTGTTCGTCAGCCACAACAAGGCGACCATGGAAGCCGCGCATCAGCTCAGTGGCGTTACCATGCGCGAGCCCGGTGTGAGCCGACTGGTGTCGGTGGACCTGGAAGAAGCCGCGCGCCTGGCCGGCGCGGCCTGAACCCCCTGATCAAACCCTGGCGGAGAATCCGACGTGTCCGACATGGCAATGCTTCGAATCGGCATCCTGATCGCCGGCGCAATCCTGATTGCGGCGATCATCTTCTTCGGCCGCCCCAAGAAGCCCAGCCAGGGCCGGCGGCTGGAACCGACGGAACGCGACAACGCCCGCGTCGAACCCAGCCTGGCCACCGACGAGACGGCCTACGAGACCGATCGCGATTACTCCGGCGACGATGTCAGCCAGCCCGAGCTCGGCCTGGCCGGCGGCACCCCGACCGCCGCCGACAGCCATCTGGGCAAGCGCGCCAACCAGGACTTCGACAAGATCGTCTCGCTGTACGTGGCGGCCCGCGCCGGCCAGGTGCTGCGCGGCGAGGACATCGTGGTGGCGGCGGAAAAGACCGGCCTGATCTTCGGCCACATGAACGTGTTCCATCGCCTGATCGAAGGCCATCCCGAACGCGGTCCGATCTTCAGCATGGCCAACATCATGCAGCCGGGCAGTTTCGACATGGCCAACATCCGCGAGATGGAAACCCCGGCCATCGCCTTCTTCCTGACCCTGCCGGCGCCGGTGAGCGCGCTGGAAGCCTGGGAGAAGCTGCTGCCCAACGTCGAGCGCATGGCCGAACTGCTCAACGGCGTGGTCCTGGACGACAGCCGCAACACCCTGGGCCGCCAGCGCATCCAGCACATCCGCGAAGAGCTGCGCGCCTACGACCGCCAGCACGAAGCGCCGCCGCTGACCAAGCCGCCGCGCTGGTAAGCCGGGGCGCCCGGGACCTGTGACGAGGCCGCCCTGGCCGGGTCCTGCATCCGCCCGCCAGGCTGCTTCCGCCGCGCCGCCCCAACGCGGCGGTCATATCTCCCGAATCGCCCGGATCAGAGCACACCGGGTCAGAGCACACCGGATCAGAGCACGCCCGATAAGAACACGCCGGATAAGAACACGCCGGCTTTGCGGCCCTCCGTCCTACAATCCCGCCATGACCGCACCCACCCCCGCCGATCGCGCCATCGAGCTGCGTCGCCTGCTCGACGATGCCAATTACCGCTACCACGTCCTCGACGAACCCAATATCCCGGACGCCGAGTACGACCGGCTGTTGCGCGAGCTGGACGAACTGGAAGCGGCAAACCCGGATCTGATCACCCCGGACTCGCCGACCCAGCGGGTCGGCAACGCGCCTTCGGCCAGGTTCGCCGAAGTCCGCCACGCGATTCCGATGCTGTCGCTGGGCAACGCCTTCAGCGACGAGGAAGTGCGGGACTTCGTCCGCCGCATCGCCGAAAAGCTGAAGCGGCCGCACCTGTTCTTTTCGGTCGAACCCAAGCTGGACGGGCTGGCGATCAGCCTGCGCTACGAGGACGGCGCATTCGTGCAGGGCGCCACCCGCGGCGACGGCGCCACCGGCGAGGACGTCACCGCCAACCTGCGCACCATCAAGGCCATTCCGATGCGCCTGCGCGGCAAGGGCTGGCCGAAGGTGCTGGAAGTGCGCGGCGAGGTGTACATGCCGCTGGCCGCTTTCCACGCCTACAACGAGCGCGCGCTGAAGGAGGGCGGCAAGGTGCTGGCCAATCCGCGCAACGGCGCGGCCGGTTCGCTGCGACAGCTGGATCCGCGCATGACCGCACAGCGTCCGCTGGCGTTCTACGCCTATGCGGTCGGGCTGGTCGAGGGCGGCGAATTGCCGGCAAGCCATTCGCAGACCCTGGCGCGCCTGCGTGAATGGGGCTTCCCGGTCAGCGCGGAGAACCGCGTGGTCGATGGCGTGGAGGGCCTGCTCGATTACTACCGGAGCGTCGGCGACAAGCGCGACGCGCTGCCGTTCGATATCGACGGCGTGGTCTACAAACTCGACGACTACGAAGGCCAGCGCGAGATGGGCTTCGTCTCGCGCGCGCCGCGTTGGGCGATCGCGCACAAGTTCCCGGCGCAGGAACAGATGACCGTGCTGGAATCGATCGAGGTCAACGTCGGCCGCACCGGCGCGGTCACGCCGTGGGCGCTGATGCAGCCGGTGCAGGTCGGCGGCGTCACGGTAACCCGCGCGACCCTGCACAACGCCGATCAGATCGCCCGCCTGGACGTGCGCAACGGCGATACCGTGATCATCCGCCGCGCCGGCGACGTGATTCCGGAAGTGGTGCGGGTGGTGCTGGAGCGCCGCCCGCCCGGTACCCAACCGTGGTCGATGCCCACCCGTTGTCCGGTGTGCGGCTCGGAAGTGGTGCGCGAGGAAGGCGAGGCGGTCTGGCGCTGTTCCGGCGAATTGACCTGCGCCGCGCAGCGCAAGGAGGCCATCGGCCACTTCGCCTCGCGCCGCGCGATGGACATCGAGGGACTGGGCGAGCGTTACGTCGAAGTGTTGAGCGATCTGGGCTACGTCACCTCGGTGGCCGACCTGTACCGGCTGACGGTGGATGATCTGCTGGAAATGAAGCGCCGCGCCGACGAGCGCGACGGCACCACGCCGGAAACGGTGAAGGCGGGCAAGGTCGCCACCAAGTGGGCGGACAACCTGATCGAGGCGATTGACCACAGCCGCACCACCACGCTGGAGCGCTTCCTGTTCGCGCTGGGCATCCAGCATGTCGGCGAGAGCACTGCCAAGGCGCTGGCGCTGTGGTTCGGCGATCTGGAACTGATCCGGCGCATGCCGTGGCCGCTGTTCAAGCGCGTGCCCGACATCGGCGGCGAAGTCGCGCGCTCGCTGGGCCATTTCTTCGACCAGCCCGGCAACCAGCAGGTGATCGACGATCTGCTGTCGCGCGGCGTCACCATCACCGATGCGCACCCGCCGCACCCGAAACTGCGCGACGACCTCGGCCTGGCCGCGTTGCTGGTGGATCTGGAAATCCCCAAGGTCACCCGCGTGCGCGCCGATCAACTGGCCGCCGCGTTCCCGCGCGTGCAAGCGCTGGTGGACGCGCCCGCGCACCAGTTCGTCAGCGCCGGCCTGCCGACCGAATCGGCCAACGCGCTGGCGGCCTGGCTGGAAGCGCCCGAACACGCCAGGCTGCTGGCGCACGGTGGCCAGGTGGTGGAACACCTGCTGTCGATCACGCCCGAAGGCGACACCGGCCCGGCCGGCCCGCTGGAAGGCAGGACCGTCGTGCTGACCGGCGGCCTGGCGGCGATGAGCCGCGACGAGGCCGGCGCGAAACTCGAGGCGCTGGGCGCGAAGGTCGCCGGCAGCGTGTCGAAGAAAACCAGCCTGGTGGTGGCCGGCGAGGCCGCCGGTTCCAAGCTGGCGAAGGCGCAGGAGCTGGGCATCGAAATCTGGGACGAGGCGCAGTTGCTCGAATTCCTGGCCCGGCACGCATGAACTGGCAGCCCTCGGCGCGGTTCGAGGCCATCCGCCTGCGCGCCCGCTTGAACGCCACGCTGCGGGCGTTCTTCGCCGCGCGCGACGTGATGGAAGTGGAAACGCCAGTGATGTCGCAGGCCGGCAACACCGATCCCAACATCGCTTCGTTCTCGCTGGAATTCGGCGGGCATGTCGATGCCGGCCCGCGCCGGCGCTGGCTGCGCACCTCGCCCGAATTTCCGCTCAAGCGACTGCTGGCGGCGGGGCTGGGCGACTGCTACGAACTGGGACGCGTGTTCCGCGACGGGGAAGCCGGCGGCCGCCACAACCCCGAGTTCACCATGCTGGAGTGGTACCGGGTGGGTTGGGATCACCAGCAGCTGATCGACGAATGCGCCGGACTGTTGCGCGAATGCCTGGCGCTGGTGGGCCGCGACCTGCGACTGCGCCGGGTGGCCTACCGGGATCTCTATCGCGAGTCGCTCGGCATCGACCCGATGCTCGACGACATCGAGGTCCTGCGCAATGCGCTGGCGCACGTGCGCATCGATCCCGAAGGGCTGGGCCGCGACGACTGGCTGGATCTGCTGATGACCCATCGCCTGCAGCCGGCGTTTCCCGCCGATCAACTGCTGGCGCTGTACGACTATCCGGCCTCGCAGTGCGCGCTGGCGCGGGTGCGCGCGGACGCGGTGCCGGTGGCCGAGCGCTTCGAGATCTACCTGGGGCCGCTGGAAGTGGCCAACGGCTATCACGAACTGGCCGACGGCACCGAACAGTCACGGCGCTTCCATTGCGACGTCGCCGTGCGTGAGGCCCGGGGACAGGATGCACCGGCCATCGACGCGCGCCTGCTGGCGGCCTTGGACGCCGGTTTCCCGGACTGCGCGGGCGTGGCCCTGGGAGTGGACCGCCTGCTGATGGCGATGCTCGATACGCCGCGCATCGCCGACGTGCTCTGCTTCGATTTCGCGCGAGCCTGAGCGGCGGCAAAACGTATTGGGAACGCCCAAGGAAAGGAAACGGTTTCTTGGGTTCATGTTCATGATGCCGCGGTAGATTCTCCAGCAACACCACCCACACGGAAGGTCACGCCATGAAGCACGCCACGATCCGCGTCATGCACCGGTTGTTGCCGCTGTTGTCGCTGCTGTCCCTGGGCTCCGTGGCCGCGACGGCGTCCGCCCAGGACCGCGGCTACGGCTATCCGGGAGACGGCTACGGACAAGTCGTCCGCTGCGAATCCCAGGACGCCAAGTACCGCCATTGCCAGGCCGACACCCGCGGTGGCGTCGAACTGATCCGCGGCCTGTCCAAGACCTACTGCACCGAAGGCCGCAACTGGGGCTGGGACCGCAGTGGCATCTGGGTCACCGGCGGCTGCCGCGCCGAATTCCGCACCCGCGGTGGCGGCGGCTGGGGAGGAGGAGGATGGAATGGCGGCGGCTGGAACGGGAATGGCGGTGGCCAGATTGTCCGCTGTGATTCCAACGACGATCGCCATCGCACCTGCGCGATTCCGCGCGGCGGCTACGTGCGCCTGCACCGGCAGATTTCCAAGACCCGTTGCGTCGAGGGTTACAACTGGGGCCGCGAACGCGACCAGATCTGGGTGTCGGGTGGTTGCCGCGCCGAGTTCGCGGTCGGTGGCCGTGGCGGCGGTGGCTGGAACGGCGGAAATGGCGGCAACTGGGGCGGCAACAACGATATCGTGCGCTGCGATTCCAACGACAACCGCACCCGTCATTGCGACGCCCGTGTCCGGCGCGGCGCCCGGGTGGAGCGGCAGATCTCCAAATCACCCTGCATCGAGGGACGCAGCTGGGGCTGGGACCGCGACGGCATCTGGGTGAGCGGCGGCTGCCGCGCCGAGTTCCGGGTCTGGTAACGGCCGCGGACATCCACCCGCACGGAGCAGGCCCCGCCACGCGCGGGGCTTTTTTCTGGCCGCTACAATGGCGCGATGAACGACGCCTTCGACTACGCCCGCTACGACCGCATCCGTCCGATCCGCTGGACCGGCGACGCCCTGGAACTGCTTGACCAGCGCAAGCTGCCGTTCGTGGTCGAATACCTGACCTGCGCGACCAGCGACGAGGTCGCCGCGGCCATCCATGCGCTGGCCGTGCGCGGCGCGCCGGCGATCGGCATTTCCGCCGCCTGGGGCGTGGTGCTGGCCGCCCGCGCGGTCGAGGCCGCCGACGGCGCGCAGGCCACCGCCGCGCTGGAGCCGGCGCTGCAACGCCTCAACGCGGCGCGCCCGACCGCGGTCAATCTGGCCTGGGCGCTGGCGCGCATGCGCGCGGCGCTGCATGGAACGGGCGCGGACTGGCGCGCGGTGCTGGAACGCGAGGCGCAGGCCATCGCCGACGAGGACCTGGCCGCCAACCGCCACATGGGCGAACTCGGCGCCGCCCTGATCCCGGCGGGCAGCGGCGTGTTGACCCACTGCAATACCGGCTCGCTGGCCACCGCCGGGTTCGGCACCGCGCTCGGCGTGATCCGCGCGGGCGTGGCGCAGGGCCGGATTGGCCGCGTGTTCGCCGGCGAGACCCGGCCCTGGCAGCAGGGCGCCCGGCTGACCGCGTGGGAACTGCAGCAGGACGGCATCCCGGCCACCCTCATCGCCGACTCGGCCGCTTCGCACCTGCTGAAGACCGGCGCGGTGCAGTGGGTCGTGGTGGGCGCGGATCGGATCTGCGCCAACGGCGACACCGCCAACAAGATCGGCACCTACCAGCTCGCCATCGCCGCCCGCCACCACGGCGCGCGCTTCATGGTGGTGGCGCCGTCGTCCACGGTCGACATGGCCACGCCGGACGGCGAGGCCATCGAGATCGAGGAACGCGATCCGGGCGAATTGCTGGGCATCGGCGGTGTCCGCACGGTGGCCGAGGGCATCGCCGCCTGGAACCCGGTGTTCGACGTGACCCCCGCCAGCCTGATCGACGCCATCGTGACCGAGAAGGGCGTGGTGGAGCAGCCGACGCTGGCGAAGATGCGGGCCGCCTTCGGCTGATCCACGGGCCGGACAGCCTTTGCCGCTGTCCGGAGAGCGCTGGACCCGGGGGCGCGGATCCGCGGCTTCGGCGGCGTCCGGCACCATACCCTCCGCGAGCCGTCGGATGGCCGGCTAACTGCTTGTTTCGGGGCTGAAAAACGGGCGGAAAAGTCCTGCCTGTGATACACTCCGCAGGTTGTAAAAACCTGCCTGAAACCCCGCCCGCGCTAGCGTTGCCGGCTCCGTCCCGGCAGGCCGGTTTCGGCTCGAAAAACCTGAGACTACGGAACCCGAATGGCTGATCTCGCCAAGGAAATCATCCCCGTCAACCTCGAAGACGAGATGCGCAAGAGCTACCTCGATTACGCCATGAGCGTGATCGTGGGGCGCGCCCTCCCGGACGTCCGGGACGGCCTGAAGCCGGTGCATCGACGGGTGTTGTACGCGATGAACGAACTGGGCGCGCACAGCAACAAGCCTTACTACAAGTCGGCGCGTATCGTCGGTGACGTGATCGGTAAGTACCACCCGCACGGCGATCAGTCGGTCTACGACACGCTGGTGCGCATGGCCCAGCCGTTCTCGCTGCGCTACCTGCTGGTGGACGGGCAGGGCAACTTCGGTTCGGTCGACGGCGACAGCGCCGCGGCGATGCGTTACACCGAAGCGCGCATGTCGCGCCTGACCCACGAGCTGATGGCGGACATCGACAAGGAAACCGTCGATTTCCAGCCCAACTACGACGAGAAGGAACTGGAGCCGACGGTCATGCCGACCCGGTTCCCGAACCTGCTGGTCAACGGCTCGGCCGGCATCGCGGTCGGCATGGCCACCAATATCCCGCCGCACAACCTGTCGGAAGTGATCGACGGCCTGCTCGCCCTGATCAACGATCCCGAGATCGACGTCGACGGGCTGATGCAGTACATCCCCGGTCCGGATTTCCCGACCGCGGGCCTGATCAACGGCACCGCCGGCATCATCGCCGGCTACCGCACCGGCCGCGGCCGCGTGCGCATGCGCGCCAAGGCCGACATCGAGGTCGATGATCGCACCGGCCGCGAAGCCATCATCGTCACCGAGATTCCCTACCAGGTGAACAAGGCGCGGCTGATCGAGAAGATCGCCGAGCTGGTCAAGGAAAAGCGGCTGGAAGGCATCAGCGAGCTGCGCGACGAGTCCGACAAGGACGGCATGCGCATCTACATCGAGGTCAAGCGCGGCGAATCGGCCGAGGTCGTGCTGAACAACCTCTACTCGCAGACCCCGATGGAGTCGGTGTTCGGCATCAACATGGTGGCGCTGGTGGATGGCCGTCCGCAGCTGCTCAACCTGAAGCAGATGCTGGAAGCGTTCGTGCGCCACCGCCGCGAGGTGGTCACCCGCCGGACCATCTTCGAATTGCGCAAGGCCCGTGCCCGCGCCCACATCCTGGAAGGCCTGACGGTCGCGCTCGCCAACATCGACGAGATGATCGAGCTGATCAAGACCTCGGCCAATCCGCAGGAAGCCAAGGAGCGGATGCTGGCCAAGACCTGGACGCCGGGCCTGGTCGGCGCGCTGCTGTCGGCGGCCGGCGCCGAATCCTCGCGCCCGGATGATCTGCCCAAGGGCGTGGGTCTGGTCGATGGCACCTACCAGCTCACCGACGTGCAGGCCAGCCAGATCCTGGAGATGCGCCTGCATCGCCTGACCGGCCTGGAACAGGAAAAGCTGACCGAGGAATACAAGGAACTGCTGGAGGTCATCGCCGGCCTGATCCGCATCCTGGAAAACCCCGACGTGCTGCTGCAGGTCATCCGCGACGAACTGCTGAACGTCAAGGCCGAGTTCGGCGACGCGCGTCGCAGCGAAATCCGTCACAGCGAAGAGGATCTGGACATCCTCGACCTGATCGCCCCGGAAGACGTGGTGGTCACCCTGTCGCATGCCGGCTACGCCAAGCGCCAGCCGGTCAGCGCCTACCGCGCCCAGCGCCGCGGTGGCCGCGGCCGCAGCGCGGCGGCGACCAAGGAAGAGGATTTCATCGATCAGCTGTGGCTGGTCAACACCCATGACACCCTGCTGACCTTCACCAGCAGCGGCAAGGTGTTCTGGCTGCCGGTGCACCAGCTGCCGGAAGCCGGCTCCAATGCCCGTGGCCGCCCGATCATCAACTGGATTCCGCTGGAGGAAGGCGAGAAGGTCCAGGCGGTGCTGCCGGTGCGCGCCTACGAGGAAGGCCGCTACGTGTTCTTCGCCACCCGCAGCGGCACGGTCAAGAAGACCCCGCTGACCGAGTTCGCCTTCCGCCTGGCCCGCGGCAAGATCGCCATCAGCCTGGACGAGGGCGACGCGCTGATCGGCGTGGCCCTGACCGACGGCGGCAACGACGTGCTGCTGTTCGCCTCCAACGGCAAGACCGTCCGCTTCGCCGAGGACAAGGTGCGTTCGATGGGCCGTACCGCCGCCGGCGTGCGCGGCATCCGCCTGGCCGAGGGCGAGGAAGTGGTCAGCCTGATCGTGTCCGAGTCCGCCGGCGGCGTGGACGAGGGCGAGGAAGAGGGCGCCGAGGACGTGGTCGAAACCGGCGAGGAGGCGGTGCTGGAAACCGGCGCCGACGACGTCGACGTGGCCTACATCCTGACCGCGACCGAGAACGGCTACGGCAAGCGCACCCCGCTGGCAGAGTACCCGCGCAAGGGCCGCGGCACCCAGGGCGTGATCGGCATCCAGACCAGCGAGCGCAATGGCAAGTTGATCGGCGCGGTGTTGCTGCGTGCCGGCGACGAGGTGTTGCTGATTTCCGATGGCGGTACCCTGGTGCGCACCCGCGCTTCGGAAATCTCCCGCGTCGGCCGCAACACCCAGGGCGTGACCCTGATGCGCCTGTCCGAGGGCGAGGTGCTGCAGGCGGTCGAACGCCTGGACGCGTCGCTGGACGAGGACGAGGAAGGCGAGGTCGATGCCACCGGCGTCGGCGAGACCGCCGCGCCGCCGCCACAGGCCTGAGTCCCTCGGGCAGAGCAATGAAACCGAAAACCCCGGCCCAGGCCGGGGTTTTTCTTTTGCGTGTTTCCATGCGCTGACCCCAAAGCGCCGCGGTCCGCGTTCTATACTGCCGGCACGATCGGATCAGGACATGCACATGGAATCGTTGACTCCTTCCTTCCGCGGCGCGCGTGGCTTCGGCCTGCGTGCACTCTTCGTCGGCCTGCTGGCGCTCGGTGCGCTGGCCGGATGCAAGCGCAACGACACCGGGCAACTGCCCGAAGCCAGCGGCGAGGCGGTGCAGGCGCAGCGGCAGGAGGTGGTCGGCTTCGGGCTGGTCAGCGCCTATCCGGATCAGCATGACGGCAGCCTGGCGATCGCGCTGGAATTCAGCCGCCCGCTGGTGAGTTCGCAGGACTTCGACCAGTTGCTGGCGGTGGCCGGCGCCAACGGCGAAACCGTCAAGGGCAGTTGGGTGCTGGACGACAAGGGCAAGATTCTGCGCTTCCCGTCGGTGGAGGCGGCCAAGGATTACGACGTGATCGTGCGCGCGGACCTGCTGGCCGCCGACGGCAGTCGACTGGGCAAGGAACTCAAGCAGCGCGTGCACACCGGCGAACTGGATCCGGCGGTGGGCTTCGCCTCGCAGGGCAGCGTGCTGCCGGCGCGCGAAAGTCGTGGGCTGCCGGTGGTCTCGATCAACGTCAAGGAAGTCGACGTCGAGTTCCTCCGCGTCAACGAGAAGTCGCTGCCGAAGTTCTTCTCCGAATACCAGCGCGGCGGTCGCCGCGGCAGCTGGGACCTGGACAGCGATTACGGCGACAGCACGCCGCTGGCGCAACTGGCCGAGCCGGTCTACGTCAACCGCTTCCTGCTCGGCGGCAAGCCGAACGAGCGCCTGCTGACCTACCTGCCGATCCAGGACATCAAGGAACTGCAGGAGCCGGGCCTGTACTTCGCGGTGATGAAGCGCACCGGCAAGTTCTCCGGCGATTTCGAGACCGCCTTCTTCACCGTCAGCGACCTGGGCCTGCACACGCGCGCCTACAAGGACCAGCTGTTCGTGCATACCGCTTCGCTGCGCGATGGCGCCGCCGTGGGCGGGGTCGAACTGCGGGTGCTGGACGCCAAGGGCGAAACCTTCCTGACCGGCAAGACCGACAGCAACGGCAACGCGCTGTTGAAGTATCACCTGGATGCCGGCCATGTGCTGATCGCGCGGCGCGGCCAGGACGTGTCGATGCTGCCGTTCAACCAGCCGGCGCTCGACCTATCCGAGTTCGCGGTGGCGGGGCGGGAGCAGGCCTGGTTCGACGTGTTCGCCTGGTCCGGCCGCGACCTGTATCGCCCCGGCGAAACCGTGCGGCTGTCGGCGCTGCTGCGCGATTTCGACGGCCGGCCGGTCAAGGCGCAGCCGATCTTCCTGCGCCTGAAACAGCCCGACGGCAAGACCTTCCGCGAGACCCGCCTGCAACCGGGCGAGCAGGGCTACTTCAACTTCGAACAGGTCATCCCGCAGGAAGCGCCGACCGGCCGCTGGCAGGTGGAGTTCCGCACCGATCCGGCCAGCAAGGAAGCGGTGCAGGGCATGACCCTGCGCATCGAGGAATTCCTGCCCGAGCGGATGAAGCTGGATCTGGACAGCACCGGGCAGGCCACGCTCAAGCCCGGGCAGCCGCTGCAACTGCAGGCCACGGCGGCGTACCTGTACGGCGCGCCGGCCGCCGGCAACCGTTTCACCGCGCGGCTGGCGGTGGCGGTGGAACAGCATCCGGTGGAGGCGTTGCCGGGCTACTTCTTCGGCGATCCCACCGTGGAGCTGCCGAAGGAAGCCAAGGACATCGTCGATGCCAAGTTCGACGACAAGGGCCTCTACCGCGAGGCGATCACGCTGCCGGCCGAGGTCAAGCCGGTGACGCCGATCGCGGCGGTGATCTCGGGCAGCGTCTATGAAACCGGCGGCCGCACGGTGACCCGTACACTGAAACGCGTCATGTGGCCGGCCAACGCGCTGGTCGGCGTGCGCCCGCTGTTCGACGACAAGGACGGCGCCGACGCCAACAGCAACGCCGGCTTCGAGATCATGCGGGTGGATGCGGCCGGCAAGCCGCAGCCCGGCAAGGGCCTGAAGGCGACGCTGGTGCGCGAGCACCGCGACTATCACTGGAACTACGACGAGGACGGCGGCTGGGACTACGACTTCACCCGCCGTTTCGAGAACCTGGAAACCAGGGTGATCGATGCCGGCGCCACCGCCGCGCGCATCGACTATCCGGTGGAGTGGGGCGAGTACCGGCTGGATGTGTTCGATCCCGCCTCCGGCCTGACCACCCGTTATCCGTTCCGCGCCGGCTGGAGCTGGGACGATCAGAACCGCGGCCTGGATGCGCGCCCGGACAAGGTCAAGCTGGCGCTGGACAAGACCGGCTACAAGGCCGGCGACACCTTGCAGGTGACGCTGACGCCGCCGCACGCCGGCAAGGGCCTGCTGATGGTGGAGGCCGATCGCATGCTGTACGTGCAGGAGATCGACGCCAAGCCGGGCAGCCGCTTCTCCATCCCGGTCACCAAGGACTGGGAGCGGCACGACGTGTACGTCACCGCGCTGGTGTTCCGCGGCGGATCCGCACCCAGCAAGATCACCCCGGCGCGAGCGGTCGGCGTGGCCCACGTGCCGATGGATCGCAAGGCGCGTCGCGTCGCCGTCGGCCTGGCCGTGCCCAGGCAGATGCGGCCGGAGCAGGAATTGCCGGTGACCGTCAGCGTGCCCGAACTGGCCGGCAAGGCCGCGCATGTCACCGTCTCGGCGGTGGACGTGGGCATCCTCAACATCACCCGCTTCCCGGTGCCGGATGCGAACGCGCAGTTCTTCGCCCAGCGCCGTCTCGGTGTGGACGCGTACGACATCTACGGGCGCGTGATCGAGAGTTTCGAAGGCGGCAGCGCCAAGATCCGCTTCGGCGGCGACATGGCGCTGACCGCATTGCCACAGGCCAAGCGGCCGACCTCGCGGGTGCAGACCGTGGACCTGTTCGCCGGTCCGGTGAAGCTCGACGCGAAAGGCAACGCGCGCATCCGCCTGAAGGTGCCCGACTTCAACGGCACCCTGCGGGTGTCGGCGCTGGTGTATTCGGACGAGCGTTACGGCAACCGCGATCGCGAGACGCTGGTGCGTGCGCCGATCGTGGCCGAAGCCAGCCTGCCGCGCGTGCTGGCGCCGGGCGACCGCAGCATGGTGACCCTGGACGTGCAGAACTTCACCGGCAAGCCCGGCGAGTTCAGCGTGCGGGTGGACGGCGAAGGCCCGTTGTCGATCGGCGAATCCTCGCGCAGCGCGAAACTGGCGACCGACGCCAAGACCACCCTGAGTTTCCCGATCACCGCGGGCGAGGGATACACCACCGCCAAGGTGCGCGTGCGGGTGGACGGCAACGGCTTCAAGGTCGATCGCCGCTACGACCTGCCGGTGCGCGCCGGCTGGCCGGCGGTGCTGCGCTCGCGCACCCTGGTGCTGGACAGCATGGCGCCGGTGGAGATGGGCACCGGGCTGGCCGACGGGTTGATGGCCGGTTCGGTCAATGCGCGGATGCTGGTCAGCGCGTTGCCGCCGATTCCGTTCGCCAGCGCCCTGCAGGGTGCGCTCGAATATCCCTACGGCTGCGCCGAACAGACCACCAGCAAGGGCTATGCGGCGCTGGAACTGGATGACGCCACCGCCAAGTCGCTCGGCGTCGGCGGGCTGGACGCGAAGAAGCGGCGTGAGCGCATGGAAGGCGCGTTCGGCAGGCTGGCCTCGATGCAGGTGGCCAATGGCCATTTCTCGATGTGGGGCGACGACGGTTACGTCAATCCGGGCCTGACCCCGTACGTGGTCGAGTTCCTGCTGGATGCGCGCGAGGGCGGTTTCGCGGTGCCCGACGCGGTCCTGCAGAAGGCGCTCAACCGCCTCAACGAGGATCTGCTGGCCGGCGGCGCGCAGTTCTACGGCTACTCGCAGCGCGATCACCTCAAGTTCGCCAACCAGGCCTATGCCGGTTACGCGCTGGCGCGGGTCAACCGGGCGCCGCTGGGCACGCTGCGCGCGCTGTACGACAACGAGCGCAAGAAGAGCCTGACCGGCCTGCCGCTGGTGCACCTGGGCATCGCGCTGTCGCTGCAGGGCGACAAGGCGCGTGGCGCGAAGGCGATTGCAGAGGGCTTTGCCAGGACCGGTGATCGCCCCGAGTATCTGGGCGACTACGGCACCCGTCTGCGCGACGACGCGCTGATGATCGCGCTGGTCCACGAACGCAAGCTGTCCAAGCCGGAGTACGACCGCCGTGCGGTGTCGCTGGGCCGCGAACTGGACACCCGCCGCGGCAGCGGCTGGCTGTGGCTGAGCACGCAGGAGCAGGTCGCGCTGGCGCGCCTGGGCAAGGCATTGATGGTGGACCAGAAGAAGTTGGTGTCCGGCACCTGGAGCCTGGGCGGCGAGAGCGAAACCGTCGCGCCGGGCAAGCTGTTCGGACGCAGCCTGGATCACGCGGCGCTGGTGCGCGGCGCGCGCTTCGTGCCGGAAGGCCAGCCGCCGCTGTACGCGAGCCTGGACGTCAGCGGCATTCCGCGCACGCCACCGGCCACCGACGAACGCCAGATCGGCATCGAGCGGCGCTACTACACCACCGACGGCAAGGAATGGACCGGCGGCACGCTGAAGGAAGGCGAGGCGTTGATCGTCAGAATCAGCATCACCCCGCACACGAGCATGCCGGACGCGCTGTTCACCGATCTGCTGCCGGCCGGGCTGGAGATCGAGAACTTCAACCTGGGCGACGCCAAGCAGTGGGCCGACGTCGTCGTCGACGGCATCAGCGTCAGCGATCGCGGCAGCGCGGCGGACGTGAAGCACGAGGAGTTCCGCGACGACCGCTATGTGGCCGCGCTGAAGCTGGACGGCGGCGACACCGCCAAGGTGTTCTACCTGGTGCGCGCCGTCACGCCCGGCACCTACACCGTGCCACCGCCGCTGGTCGAGGACATGTACCGGCCGGATATCCGTGGCGTCGGCCGCTCGAAGGTGGCAACGATCACCGTCGTGCAGCCGTAGGGCGGGAGCCGGGAATGGGGAGTCGGAAGTCGAGCGACGCCGGTTCCCCGCTCCCGGGGCGGGACAGCGCGGTACTGCGGTGCGGATGTGGCCACTGACGTGAATAAGTGACTGATGGTTGGTTCGAGGATGTCCCGCCGGCAACGCGCATGGCGGCGCCTGCGCGCGCTGCGCTGGCCGGCCCTGCTGCGCTGGGGCACGGTGGCGCTGCTGTCGTCGTTGCTGGTGCTGGACCTGTTGTTTCCGCCGCCGCTGCCGAAAGCGCGCGACACCAGCACGCTGGTGGTCGCGCGCGACGGCACGCCGCTGCGCGCGTTCGCCGACCGTGACGGCGTCTGGCGCTATCCGGCCACGCCGGAAAGCGTGTCGCCGCTGTACCTGGATGCGCTGCTGAACTACGAGGACCGCTGGTTCTGGAAGCATCCCGGCGTCAATCCCTGGGCCATGCTGCGCGCAGGCGGGCAATGGCTGCGGCGAGGGCGGATCGTGTCCGGCGGATCGACCCTGACCATGCAGGTGGCGCGGATCCTGGATCCGCATTCGCGCACGCCGTGGGGCAAGCTGAAGCAGTTGTTGCGCGCGCTGCAACTGGAAGCACACCTGTCCAAGCGCGAGATCCTGTCGCTGTACCTGGAGCGTGCGCCATTCGGCGGCACCATCGAAGGCGTGGAGGCGGCCAGCTGGGCCTATCTCGGCAAACCGGCTACCCGATTGTCGCAGGCCGAGGCGGCGCTGCTGGCGGTATTGCCGCAGTCGCCCAGCCGCCTGCGTCCGGATCGCCACCCCGATGCCGCGCGCGCGGCGCGCGACAAGGTGCTGGCGCGGATGGTGGCGCTGGGCGTGTGGACACCGGCACAGGTGGAAGAAGCGCGAATCGAACCGGTGGTGGCGCGTTCCCTGCAACCACCGTTGTCTGCGGCGTTGCTCGCCGAGCGCCTGCGCCAGCGGCAACCGCGCGCGGCGCGCATCGAATCGACCGTGGATGCGGACCTGCAACGCACCCTGGAGGAGCGGGTGGCGTCCTACTTCTCGCAACTCCCCGCGCGGACCTCGGCGGCGCTGCTGGTGATCGACAACGCCAGCATGGAAGCGCGCGCCTACGTGGGTTCGGTGACCTTCGGTGACAAGGAACGCCTGGGCCACGTGGACATGGTGCAGGCCTGGCGCTCGCCGGGTTCGACCCTCAAGCCGTTCCTGTACGGGCTGGCGCTGGACGACGGCCTGATCCATTCCGAAAGCCTGCTGGTCGACGCGCCGCAGTCGTTCGGCGGTTATCGGCCGGGCAATTTCGATGCCGCCTTCAACGGTCCGATCGGCGCGGCGGAAGCCCTGCGCCTGTCGCTCAACGTGCCGGCGGTGGATCTGCTGGATCGGGTCGGACCGGCGCGTTTTTCCGCGCGCCTGGCCAATGCCGGCATCGCCCTGAAATATCCGCGCGGCGCAGCACCCAACCTCGCGCTGATTCTTGGCGGCACCGGCGCGCGCCTGGAGGATCTGGTCGGTGCGTTCGCGGCGTTCAACCGCGGCGGCCTGGCGGGGCGGGTGCGCTATACGCCGCAGGACGTGCGCGAGGACCGCCGGCTGGTTTCGCCGGGCGCGGCATGGATCATCCGCGAGATCCTGGAATCGCATCCGCGGCCCGGTTACGGGCAGGGCGCGTTCGACACCGCGACGCGCCCGCGGGTGGCGTGGAAGACCGGCACCAGCTACGGCTTCCGCGACGCGTGGGCGCTGGGCAGCACGCGCCGCTACACCGTCGGCGTGTGGGTCGGCCGGCCGGACGGGACGCCGCTGCCGGGACAATACGGCGCGGTCACCGCGTTGCCGCTGATGTTCGAGATCATCGACAGCCTGCCACGCGCGCGTGGCGACGCCGCCGCGTTGCCGCCACCGGCGAATGTCGCCGAAGCAGAGATCTGCTGGCCGCTGGGTGTGCCGCCGGATGCCGACGCGCCGGAACTGTGCCAGCGACGGATGAAGGCATGGACGCTCGACGGCGCGACGCCGCCCACCCTGGCCGAACGCGACGCGCGCCGCTGGAGCGCGGGCGCCGAGGTATTCGAAGTGGACGCGGCGACCGGCCTGCGCCTGTCCGCCGAATGCGCGCGCCCGCATGCAGCGCGGACCCGGCGCATCGCCCGCTGGCCGGCACTGGCCTCGCCGTGGCTGGGCCAGCAGATTCGCGCACAATCGCGCCTGCCGGCGCTGTCGCCGGATTGCGTGGATGACGGCCGCGAAGCATCGGAAGAACTGCGCATCGACGGCATCAACGACCGCGCCACCCTGGCGCGCGCACCGGGCAGCGAACACGGCGTGCGCCTGCAATTGCGCGCCCTCGGCACCGAAGCCCGCGTGCAGTGGCTGCTGGACGGAAAGTGGATCGCCGAAACCCAGGGCGCGCGCCCGTTCGTGCGCGACTTCGAGGAACCGGGCCAGCACACGCTGACCGCGCTGGCGGACAGCGGCGCGTGGACGCGGTTGAGTTTCTCGATATTGCAGTGAGGATGGCCGGCGTGCCGTTTATACAGGCACGCCAGCCTCTGCTCAGATGTTCGCCAGTACGTGTTCGGCCGAGGACACCTTGTATTCGCCGGGCGCCTCGATGAACAGGTTGCGGACCACGCCGTCCTCGGCATACAGCGCGAAGCGGCGCGCGCGGATGCCCATGCCGTAGCTGCTGGCGTCCATCTGCAGGCCGAGCGCCTTGACCAGATCGGCGTTGCCGTCGGCGAGCATCTGCAGGCCCTCGGGCACGTGCTGGGTCTTGCCCCAGGCCTGCATCACGAACGGATCGTTGACCGACACGCAGAACACCTCGATGCCGCGCTTGCGGAAATCCTCGAAGTGCTGGACGAAGCTGGGCAGGTGCTTTTCCGAACAGGTCGGGGTGAAGGCGCCGGGCACCGCGAACAGCACGGCCTTGCGGCCCTCGAACAGCGCGCGGGTGTCGATGGTCTCGACGCCCTCGCGGATGCGCTTGAGGATGACTTCGGGGATTTGTTCGCCAATCTGGATGGTCATGGTCGGGTCCTGGTGAGGAAGGCTGAATGGAGTTTAGCCCGCCTCGCCAACGGCAGGCGTTACGAAGGCATCCCCGCGCCGTGAATCCGGCCGTGTGCATGTTCGAGACGGGCGAAGGCCACCCCCGGCATTCGGCGCGCCAGCCGCTAGAATTGGCCCGTGGCGTCCGCTTCGCGGACCCGTCCATTTCCCGCCGGCAACCGGCCGGCACGGTTTTCCAGTGGAGACCTGATGCAATTCAAGGATTACTACGCGGTGCTGGGCGTGGAACCGACCGCCGGCGATGCCGAGATCAAGACGGCGTACCGGCGGCTGGCGCGCAAGTACCATCCCGACGTCAGCAAGGAGGCTGGCGCGGAGGATCAGTTCAAGGCGGTCAACGAGGCCTACGAGGCGCTGCGGGATCCGCAGAAGCGCGCGGCCTATGACCAGTTGCGCGCGCGCGGTTATCGCCCGGGCGAAGAGTTCCGGCCGCCGCCGGATTTCGGCCAGGGCGGCTATGGCGGGCAGAACTTCGACTTCGACGAAGTCTTCGGCAGCACCGGTGGTGGTGGTGGCTTCAGCGACTTCTTCGAGGGCCTGTTCGGTCGCCGTGGACGTGCTGACGGCGCGCAGGCGCGGGGACCGCATGCGCCGCGTGACTCGCGCGCCAAGCTGGCCGTGCCGCTGCAGGCGGTCCACGACGGCGGCAGCGTGCGGGTGAACGTCAATGGTCGTCAGCTTGAGGTCAAGGTGCCCAAGGGCATCAAGCCGGGCCAGGTCATCCGCCTGGCCGGGCAGGGCGGCAACGGCGGCAATCTGCTGCTGGAAATCGAGTACGCCGCGCACCCGCAGTTCGAGGTCGATGGCCGCAACATCATCTACGTGCTGCCGGTGGCGCCCTGGCAGGCGGCGCTGGGCGCATCGATGACGGTGCCAACCCTGGGCGGCGAGGTCGAGGTGAAGATTCCGCCGGACTCGGAAGCCGGGCGCAAGCTGCGCCTGCGCGGCCGTGGGCTGCCGGGCAATCCGGCAGGCGATCAGATCGTCGAACTGGAAATCACCGCACCGCGCGCCACCAGCGAGGAGCAGCAGGAGGCCTATCGCGACCTGGCCCGGGCCTTCGGCGAGAAGCCGTAGAACAACCTTGTGGGAGCGACGTCAGTCGCGATTCGCGGATGGCCAGTCGATCGGGTATCGCGACTGGCGACGCTCCCACAGGGAGAGACCGCGAGCGTCGCCCCAAAAGAAAAGCAGGCCGTGGCCTGCTTTTCTTCATCACGTTTGATCGCCGGGCGAATCAGGCGGCCGGCGGTTCCGGCAGTTCGCGCGCGTTGAACACACGCTCGATGACCTCGGCCAGTTCGTCCTCGGAGAACGGCTTGGTCAGGTAGGCCTTGGCGCCTTGGCGCAGGCCCCACATGCGGTCGGTGTCCTGGTCCTTGGTGGTCACCAGGATTACCGGGATGTGCTTGGTGCTGGCCTCGCGGCTCAGCGTGCGGGTGGCCTGGAACCCGTTGAGGTTCGGCATCACCACGTCCATCAGCACCATGTCCGGCAGCTCGCGCTTGGCGACTTCCACGCCCGCGGCGCCGTCCTCGGCGGTGAGGGACTCGTGCCCCAGTTTTTCGACGATGCGCTGGATGCCCAGCAACTGCGAAGGTGAATCGTCGACGATCAGAATGCGTGCCATGGAGTTCCCCGAGTGTCCCCAAATTATCCCCGCGCCGATTGTAGGAGCGGGCCCGGGAGAAAGAAACGGGGGGCGTTCCCGGACACGCCGTCGGGCGGCCCCCGACGGCCTCAGAAAATGACCAGGGTACGGCCGAACGAACCCCCGGAAAGCATGTTCCTGAACACATCCGGCAGCCCTTCCAGCGTGGTTTCGCGGGTGCAGATGGCATCCAGGCGGGCCGGTTTCCAGTCGTCGGCCAAATGCCGCCAGATGTCGTCGCGGATGGCGCGCGCGGTACCGGCCGAGGCCACGCCGACGAGCGATACGCCCCGGATGATGAACGGCATGACGGTGATGTCCAGTTCGGCGGTCGCGGCCAGTCCCGCGCTGGCGACATTGCCGTAGGGAACGGTCTGCGCCAGCAGGCTGGCGAGCATCGCGCCCCCCACGTTGTCCAGGCCGCCGCCGAAGCGCGCCGATTCCATCGGCCGCCGGGTGCCCAGCGCATCGCGCCCCAGCACCACGGTGGCGCCGAGCGATTTCAGGAAGTCCGCATGCTCGGGCTTGCCGCTGATGGCGTGCACCTCGTAGCCGGCGCGGCTGAAGATGTTGACCGCCAGCGTGCCCACGCCGCCGGTCGCGCCGGTGACCGCCAGCGGTCCCAACTCCGGCGTCTGTCGGTTGTCGCGCATGCGGTACAGCGCCAGCGCGGCGGTGAAGCCGGCGGTGCCCAGGATCATGCTTTCGCGCAGGCTGAGCCCCCTGGGAAGGGGAATCACCCACTTCGCCTCCAGCCGGGCGTACTCGCCGTAGCCGCCATCGCGGGTTTCACTGAGGCCGCAGCCGGTCACCAGCACCTCGTCGCCTTCGCGGAACGCCGGGTCGGTGGAGGCCACCACGTGCCCGGCCACGTCGATGCCGCCGACCAGCGGGAACCGCCGCAGGATCTTGCCTTCGCCGGTACCGGCCAGCGCGTCCTTGAAGTTCACCGAGGAATACGCGGTCTTGATCACCACCTCTCCGGGATTCAGATCGTCCAGCGAAATCGATTCGATGCCGCCGCGGTAGCCGCGATCGTCGTTGTGAATGCGGAAAGCGTTGAACGAGGTGGGCAGGGTCATGAGGGCCGCTCCGGTTCCGTGAATATCAGCAGGTGGATTGGAGGATGTCCGGATACAGATCGCGCCATTCCGGATTGGCATCCTCGATGCGCCGGATCTTCCAGATCCGCTTCCAGGCCTTCAATGCCTTTTCGCGCAGGATGGCAGATTCCCTCGCGCCGTGGACTTCGTACCAGACCAAAGTATGGACCCGGTAGCGACGGGTGAAGCCTCGATCTGAGCGTGCTTGTGCTGCCAGATGCGTCCGGGCAGGTGGGATGTCACGCCGATGTAGAGCGTTCCACGCGGCCGGCTGGCCAGAAGGTGGACGCGGGGAATCCGTTCCCGGGGCGGCTGGGTGTTTTCTCTGAGGCGTGGTAGGGGTTTGCGATACCGGGTGCGGCAGGGGGAATGGGGTTGCTTGACGGGCCCGGGCGAGCAGCCAAATCACGCAGCGGATCGCCACCAACTTTTGGGGCCGCGGCGGAATGGCACCGCTCACATCGTCATTCCAGCGCAAGCGGGAATCCATTGACGGTCCGATGCGAAGGACGGTGGTCGAAGGTCAAGATGCGTCCCAGCGTTCGCTGGGATGACGATGGGCGGAACGCTTTGGCTGTTGCCTCAGCGCAGCGACTTGCGACGCTTCTCGTCCATCCACTTCGACGCCTGTGCCGGCTGATAAGCCTTCATCCAGTCGAACATCGCGCCGAGGTCCTCGCCGTGCCACAGGTCCTGGCGCTGGTCCGGGTGCAGGAAGCGTTCTTCGACCATGCGGTCGATCATGCCCATCAGCGGCGCATAGAAACCATCGGCGTCCAGGAAGGCGCAGGGCTTGTCGCCGATGCCGAGCTGGCGCCAGGTCAGCATCTCGAACATCTCGTCGAGGGTGCCGAAGCCGCCGGGCAGGGCGACGAAGGCGTCGGACAGATCGAACATGCGCTTCTTGCGCTCGTGCATGTTTGCGACCACTTCCAGCCGGGTCACGCCCTTGTGCGCGACTTCCCAGTTGACCAACTGCTCGGGAATCACCCCGACCACCTCGCCACCGCCGGCCAGTACCGCATCGGCGACGATGCCCATCAGGCCGACGTTGCCGCCGCCGTAGACCAGTTGGAACCCTTCGCGGGCAATGCGATCACCCAATGCGACCGCACGTTCGGCGTAAAGGGGCTTGCTGCCGGCGTTGGAGCCGCAATAGACACAGATGCTTTTCATGGACGGGAATGGGGAATCGGGAATGGAGAATCGTGAAAAGCCCAACGCACGACGCCGGGCTTGCCCGGCGTCGTATGAGACGGGGAGCAGGGATGGAAAGGAGCATCCTTCGATTCTCCATTCCCGATTCCCCATTCCCGGCTGTCAATTGGCCTTGTGGATCGAACGCTTGTCCACCGCCATGGCGGCGTCGTGGATGGCCTCGGACAGGGTCGGGTGGGCGTGGCAGATGCGGGCCAGGTCGTCGGCGGAGCCGTTGAACTCCATGGTCAGCACGCCTTCGTGCACCAGTTCCGATACGCCGACGCCGACCAGGTGCAGGCCCAGCACGCGGTCGGTTTCCGCGTGGGCGATGACCTTGACGAAGCCGGCCGGTTCGCCCATCGCGACGGCACGGGCAATCGCGGCGAACGGGAAGCTGCCGGTCTTGTACGGAGTGCCTTCGGCCTTGAGCTGCTGTTCGGTCTTGCCGACCCAGGCGATTTCCGGTTCGGTGTAGATCACCCACGGCACGGTGTCGAAGTTGACGTGGCCCGGCAGGCCGGCGATCAGTTCGGCCACCGCGATGCCTTCTTCGAAACCCTTGTGCGCCAGCATCGGACCGCGAACGCAGTCGCCGATCGCCCAGACGCCGTCGACGCCGGTGTGGCAATGCTCGTCGACCTCGATCTGGCCGCGCTCGTTGAGCTTCACGCCGGTACCGTCGGCCAGCACGCCCTTGGTGGCGGCACGGCGGCCCACGGCCACCAGCAGCTTGTCCACGGTCAAGGTCTTCTCGCCTTCGGCGTCGGTGTAGGTGACCACGACTTCCTTGGTCTTGCCCTTGCCGGTGATTTCGGTCTTGCTGACCTTGGCGCCCAGACGGATGTCCAGGCCCTGCTTCTTGAACTCGCGCGCCGCGGTCTTGGCCACTTCGGCATCGGCGACGGCGAGGAAGTCGGGCAGGGCTTCGAGGATGGTGACTTCGGCGCCCAGGCGCTTCCACACGCTGCCCAGTTCCAGGCCGATCACGCCGGCGCCAATCACGGCCAGGCGCTTGGGCACGGCGGTGAAGTCCAGCGCGCCGACGTTGTCGACGATGTATTCGTTGTCGAACTTGGCGAACGGCAGTTCGATGGAATCCGAACCGGCCGCCAGGATCACGTTGGTGCCCTTGAGCTCGACTTCGCTGCCATCGTGCTGCTTCACCTTGACCACATTGCCCGGCTGCAGTTGGCCGAAGCCGTAGAACGGGGTGATCTTGTTGGCCTTGAACAGCATCGCGATGCCGCCGGTGAACTGCTTAACGATCTTGTCCTTGCGGCCCACCATCGTGGCGACGTCGATCTTGGCGTCCTTGGTGCTGATGCCGTGTTCGCCGAACAGGTGCTGCAGGTTGTAGAACTGGCGCGAGCTGTCCAGCAGCGCCTTGGAGGGCACGCAGCCCACGCGCAGGCAGGTGCCGCCCAAGGCCGGCTTGCCGTCCTTGCCCAGCGCGGCGTCGATGCAGGCGACCTTCATGCCCAGCTGCGCGGCGCGGATGGCGGCGTGATAGCCGGCGGGACCGGCACCGATGACGACGACGTCGAATTGTTGTTGTTCGCTCATGCTTCGCTCACACGGGAATGGTGAATTGGGAATGGGGAATCGCAAAAGCGGGATGGAGCGGGCTTTGACGACTCCCGATTCTCCATTCCCGATTCCCGGCGCTTACATGCCAAGCAGCATGCGGTGCGGATTTTCCAGCTGGTTCTTGATGTCGACCAGGAACAGCACCGCGTCCTTGCCGTCGATGATGCGGTGATCGTAGGACAGCGCGATGTACATCATCGGCGCGGCCACGACCTGGCCGTTCTCGACGATCGCGCGTTCCTTGATCGCGTGCATGCCGAGGATGGCGCTCTGCGGCGGGTTGACGATCGGCGTGGACATCAGCGAGCCGAAGGTGCCGCCATTGGTGATGGTGAAGGTGCCGCCCTGCAGATCTTCCAGGCCCAGCTTGCCGTCGCGCGCCTTCTTGGCGTACTCGGCGATGCCCTTCTCGATGTCGGCGAAGCTCTGGCGCTCGACGTTGCGCAGCACCGGCGTGACCAGGCCCTTGTCGGTGGACACGGCGATCGAGATGTCGGCGTAGCCGTGGTAAATGATGTCGTTGCCGTCGACCGAGGCGTTGACCACCGGATGGCGCTGCAGCGCGTTGGCCGCGGCCTTGGCGAAGAAGCTCATGAAGCCCAGCTTGATGCCGTTGGCCTTCTCGAACGATTCGCCCAGCTCCTTGCGCATCGCCATGACCTTGCCCAGGTTGACCTCGTTGAACGAGGTCAGCATGGCGATGGAGTTCTTGGACTGCATCAGGCGCTCGGCGATGCGGGCGCGGATGCGGGTCATCGGCACGCGCTCTTCCGGACGCGCGCCGCCGGACACGCCGGCGGTCTTGCCGCTGGCGTAGTTGACCAGGTCTTCCTTGGTCACCGCGCCGCGACGGCCGGTGCCTTCCACCTGCGCCGGATCGATGCCCTGGGTGACGGCGGTGAAGCGCGCACCCGGAGGCAGGCTTTCGACGCCGGCGGCCGGTGCCGGAGCGGACTTGGCGGCCGGAGCCGGTGCGGCGGCAGCGGCGGGGGGCTCGGCCTTGGACGCTTCAGCCTTGGGCGCCTCGGCGGCCGGAGCCGGCGCGGCGGCGACCGCGCCTTCCTCGATGATCGCCAGCAGCTGCTGGCTGGTCACGGTGTCGCCTTCCTTGAACTTGATTTCCTTGATCACGCCGTCGACCGGGGACGGCACTTCCAGCACGACCTTGTCGGTTTCCAGATCCAGCAGGTTCTCGTCGCGCTTGACCGCGTCGCCGACCTTCTTGTGCCAGGTGGCGATGGTGGCGTCGGAGACGGATTCGGGGAGAACCGGAACTTTGACTTCAGTGGCCATGGATGGAGGCGTCCTGTTTTTTTGGTGGCGTGCTTTGAAGGGTGGAATGCGGGCGCCGCTTACTCGGCGACCACGTCGTTGTCGAACTTGTTGACCAGCGCGTCGGCGACCAGCTTCAGCTGTTCCTCGACGTGCTCGGCGAAATGACCGGCGGCGGGCGAGGGCGAGCGCGGGCGGCCGGCGTAGTGCAGGCTCTGCTTCTCGCCCAGGCAGGCGTTGAGGTGGTGGCGGATCTGGTACCACGCGCCCTGGTTCTGCGGCTCTTCCTGGCACCAGACCACGTCGGTGGCCTTGCCGAAGCGCTTGAGCTCGGCGGCCAGCTGCGGACGCGGGAACGGATACAGCTGTTCGATGCGGACCAGCGCGATATCGTCCTGGCCACGCTTCTGCTGGTCTTCCAGCAGGTCGTAGTAGACCTTGCCCGAGCACAGCACGACGCGCTTGACCTTCTTCGGGTCGGCGGCCTTGTCCGGGATCAGGTGCTGGAACTCGCCGTTGGCCAGCTCGTCCAGGGTGGACACGGCCAGCTTGTGGCGCAGCAGCGACTTCGGCGTCATCACCACCAGCGGCTTGCGGGTGGTCATGCGCATCTGCCGGCGCAGCATGTGGTAGGCCTGTGCGGGCGTGGTCGGCACGCAGACCAGCATGTTCTCCAGCGCGCACAACTGCAGGAAGCGCTCCAAGCGGGCCGAGCTGTGCTCGGGACCCTGGCCTTCGTAGCCGTGCGGAAGCAGCAGGGTCAGCCCGCTGACGCGTCCCCACTTGGCCTCGCCGGCGGCGATGAACTGATCGATCACCACCTGCGCGCCGTTGGCGAAATCGCCGAACTGCGCTTCCCAGATGCACAGGGTGTTGGGATCGGTGGTGGAGAAGCCGTATTCGAATGCCATCACCGCTTCTTCGCTGAGCAGCGAATCGATGATCGTGGCCTGCTCCGGCGATTCCACCAGCTGGCGCAGCGGCAGGAAATAGCTGTCGGTCTTCTGGTCGTGCAGGATCGCGTGGCGATGGAAGAAAGTGCCGCGGCCGGCGTCCTGGCCGACCAGGCGCAGGCCGTTGCCTTCCGCCAACAGGGTGGCGTAGGCCAGGTTCTCGGCGAAGCCCCAGTCGCCGGGCAGTTCGCCGGCGGCCATCTTGGCGCGGTCTTCGTAGATCTTGGCCACGCGCGGATGCAGGGTCACCCCGGCCGGAATGGTGTTGATGATCTTGGCCAGCGAATCCAGCGTCTTGCGCTTGACCCGGGTGTCGACCGGATCGGTGATCTTGCCGGTCACGTACTTCGACCAGTCGATCGCCAGTTCGTCGCTCTTCTGCTTGGCCAGCTCGGTGGTGTACTCGCCCGAATCCAGCTTGTTGCGGTATTGATCGACCAGCGCCTTGCCGCCTTCGGCGGGCACCACGCCGGCGCCTTCCAGCTTGGCCGCGTACAGCTCGCGGGTGGTCGGATGCTTGCGGATGGTCTGGTACATCAGCGGCTGGGTCGCCGCCGGCTCGTCGGCCTCGTTGTGGCCGTGGCGGCGATAGCAGACCAGGTCGATGACCACGTCCTTCTTGAACTGCTGGCGGAAGTCGTAGGCCAGGTTGGCGCAGAACACCACCGCTTCCGGGTCATCGCCGTTCACGTGCAGCACCGGGGCGCCGATCATCTTGGCCACGTCGGTGCAGTACAGGGTGGAGCGGGCGTCGTCGCGGGCGCTGGTGGTGAAGCCGATCTGGTTGTTGATGACGACATGCAGGGTGCCGCCGACCGCGAAACCGCGCGCCTGCGACATCTGGAACAGTTCCATCACCACGCCCTGGCCGGCGAACGCGGCGTCGCCGTGCATGATGATCGGCAGCACCGCCTGGCGGGAGGTGTCGTTGCGGCGCTCCTGGCGCGAACGCACGCTGCCGGCCACGACCGGATCGACGATTTCCAGGTGCGACGGGTTGAAGGCCAGCGCCAGGTGGACCGGGCCGCCCGGGGTGGCGATGTCGGCCGAGAAGCCCATGTGGTACTTCACGTCGCCGGCATGGGCCAGGCTGTTGTCGTGCTCGAACTTGCCCTCGAACTCGTCGAACAGCTTACGCGGGCTCTTGCCGAGGGTGTTGACCAGCACGTTGAGGCGGCCGCGGTGGGCCATGCCGACCACGATGTCCTTGACCTGGCCTTCGCCGGAGCGGCGGATCACCGTGTCCAGCAGCGGAATCAGCGAGTCGCCGCCTTCCAGCGAGAAGCGCTTCTGGCCGACGTACTTGGTGTGCAGGTAGCGCTCCAGGCCCTCGGCGGCGGTCAGCCGCTCCAGGGTGCGCTGCTTGGCCGCCGCGTCCAGGCCGTAGTTGCCGGCGGCCGCTTCCAGCCGCTGGTACAGCCACTGGCGCTGCTCGACCTCGGGGATATGCATGAATTCGGCGCCGATCGAGCCGGTGTAGGCGGCCTTCAGGCGGGTCAGCAGGTCACGCAGCTTCATGCGCGGCTGGCCGGCCACGTTGCCGGTGCTGAATTCGCTGTCCAGATCCTTGTCGGACAGATCATGGAAGGCCAGGCCGAGATCCGGCGGATTCATCGGCGGGCTCAGGCCCAGCGGATCCAGGTTGGCGCCCAGGTGGCCGCGCGAACGGTAGGCGGTGATCAGGCGGCCGACGTTGCGCTCGCGTTCGTCGCCGCCGGCCGGGGCCGCCACATGGCTGTTGTTCGCCGCCTGGCGCGAGGCCGCGGCAATCTGCTCGATGACCACCGAGTGCGGCACGTCACCGGCCTCGCGGCCCTTGAAACCGTCGAAGTAGGCCTTCCATTTGGGACCCACACTGTCCGGGTCAACCAGGTATTGCTCGTACAGGTCTTCGACGTAGGAGGCATTGCCTCCGTTGAGTTGCGAGGATTGCGCAAACTGCTTCAGGAGATTGTCCACGATGGCGATGGGGTGCTTGCTGTCGGAATGGTCTTGGAGGGACGGGGTCGGCGGATTCGATGTGGGCCCGCGCGGGCGGAAGACAACCCCAAAATTATACCCGCAAGGCGGGAACGGCACATAAAGGTATTGGACTAAAGGCGCAGTCTGGACCACGCGGATGACAAACCGGACACAATCGGCGCGATTCCCGCGGATTTCCGCCGCCCGCGCGAACGGGGACTACAGTCCCAGTGCGCGGTACTCCGTGCAGGGGCGGGAACGTTCCCACACATGGGCGAACTCCTCGCGCAACTGGCGCGCGCGGCCGGCCGCATCCAGATCCGCTTCGCCGTCGAAACGATGCCCCAGCGGGCGGAAGTAGTAGCCATCGGCGTCGTTGACGAGATAGGCCGAGGGATAGTTGCGATCCACCGGATCGTGCACTTCACGGAACAGGAACACGCTGGGCAGGCGCTGGGCCAGCGGCAGCAACGGTGCCTGCCGGCGCTGGGGAGCACCGGCGTCCTGCAGCAGCACCTGGATTTCCACCGCGGCCGGGCGGGTCGCCAGCCGGCGCAGGGCATCCAGCACCTCCGGGGCATCGAACAGGCCCGGCTCCAAGTCCCGGCTGTAGATCCGCAGCCGGCGGCGGCTGCCGGTGGCCAGCGCCAGCAGGGTGGCCCGGGCCCCGGCCAGATCCTCGATGGCGGTGGCGCCATCCAGCCGCCGGCGCATGGCCTGGTGTTCGATCCCGGCCTCGTGGAACCGCGGGCCGTAGGGCACGAACCCGTGCCGGGCATAGAAGGCTTCGGCGCTGACCTGGGCGTTGAGGGTCAGCTCAGGCAGCCGGCGCTGGCGGGCCTCGGCCAGCAGCGCGGCCAGCAGGGCATCGCCGACGCCGCGTCCGCGCCACTCCGGCAGGACCGCCATGCGGCCGATCCGGTGTTCCGGGGTCAGCCGCCCGGTACCGATGGGCCGGCCGGCGTCGTCGCGCGCCAGCACGTGCCGGCAGAGCGGATCCATGGCGTCGCGTTCTTCTTCCAGCGGCACCCGCTGTTCCTGCACGAACACGGTCTCGCGCACCCGCAGCATGTCGTCCCGCTGCAGGGCGTACTCGACCAGTTCGACCCGGAAGCCGCTGTTCAATCCTCTTCTCCCGCCAGCGCCAATTGGTAGTGGCCCTGGGCGAGCAGCGCCATCACCGCGTCGCGGCCGGTGGCCGAGAGGCCGGCGTACTCGCGGCCGTCGAGCGTCTCCGCCGCGGCCAGCGTGCGCGCGTCCGCCACCGGCATCGCGTAGTCGTGGCCCGAGCAGAACAGGGTCGCGCCCTTGCGCGCGCGCCGCCATGCCAGCCGCGAGAACGGATGGCGATACAGCCGCGCACCGTGTTCGAGATCCCATTCGATCTCGATCCGCGAGCGCTGTTCCGGCGCGGGCGCGACATCGCCGGCGGCACGGTAGGTGGTGATGAAACGGCCGAACCAGTCGCCCAGGCGATCCGGATCGTTCATCCGCAGCGCGTTCAATGCCTCGACCACCCGGGCCATCGCCGCGGCGTCGATTTCGTTGGGATCGCGCGGCGGCGCCAGATCCTCGTCGTGGTAGCGCAGGCTGTCGTCGGCATCGGCGACCAGGGTGTCGAGGTAGTCGCTGATCAGTTCGGCCGAAGAGGGCGCGCGCATGCCTACCGAGATGGTCAGGCACGGATTCACCGCCACACCGTGGTGGGGCACGGCCGGTGGCAGGTACAGCATGTCGCCCGGATCCAGCACCCAGTCGTGGGTGGGGGTGAATTCGCGCAGCAGCTTGAGCTCGACGTCATCGCGGAAGCCGAGCGGCGGGTTCTCGCCGGCGTCGATCTGCCAGCGGCGCTGGCCCTGCGCCTGCAACAGGAACACGTCGTACTGGTCCACGTGCGCGCCGACCGAGCCGCCGGTGGCGGCGAAGCTGATCATGATGTCGTCCAGCCGCCAGCGCGGCAGGAAGTCGAAACGCGCCAGCAGCGCGCGCACGTCCGGATCCCACTTGTCCACGTCCTGCACCAGCAGGGTCCAGTCGTGGTGCGGCATGCCGGGGAATTCCTCTTCCTGGAACGGGCCGGTGCGCAGGGTCCAGGCATCGCGCTCGCGATCGTGCATGACGATGCGCGAGAGCGCGCCGTCCTCGCAGGCCAGTCCGGCCAGATCGTCCGGCTCGATGGGCGACTGGAAATGCGGGAAGGCGTTGCGGATCAGCAGCGGCTTCTTCTGCCAGTACTCGCTGAGGAAACGCGCGGCGGGCATGCCGAGGAAATGCTTGGCGGTGGCGTGGACTTCGATCATGGGCGTGGGGAGTCTGCGGAAACGGGGGCGGCTTCTTCGGCCAGGCGCTTGTCCAGGCGCTCGCGCGCGGATTGCGCGTAGTCGCGGCACGCGTTGGTGTTCGCGAGCGGTTCGTTTGCGCCGGGGCCGATGCGGGACCACAGGCGGCTGGCGGACGGATGCGGCGTCACCAGGATGTCGCAGTCCAGCGCGGCGACCCGATCCAGGGCCTGCCGGAAGGCGGCGACATAGCCGGGATGGGCCTGCTCGTCGCCGAAGCGGTACTGGTCGCTGGAGAACGCGGAGAGACTGTCGGCATAGACGAACTGGCGGCATTCGTCGCCATCGCAGGAGCGCCAGGTCCAGGATGCCGCACCGGGGGTATGGCCCGGCGTGGGAATGGATTTCAGCGCCAGCGGGCCGACGGTGACGGTTTCCTCGTCGCCGAGCGTGCGCACATCGGCGACCGGGGTGAAGGATTCGAGTTGCCCGAACTGGGGATCGCCGCGGTCATTGGCGCCGCGTCGCAGCGTGGCGGCGGCCGGTTCGCGCGCAAGCACCGGTGCGCCGGTGGCCCGCTGCAGATCGGCCAGGCCGCCGACGTGATCGAAGTGTTCATGCGAGATCACGATGGCGCGCACGTCTTCCGGACGGAATCCGAGCGTGCGGATGTTGGCCAGCACCTGGCGCCCGCCCGCGGCGGTGCCGCTGTCGATCAGCACATGCCCCTGCGGCGAGGTGATCAGCAACGCGCTGATGCCGCAGGTGCCGACGAACCAGGTATTGCCGTGCAGGCGCAGCGGCGTGGCCGGGTCGTCCCAGCGCGGTTCGGCCGGGCAGGCGGCGGAATCAATCGCCCAGGCGCGACCGGGAAACAGGGCGGACAGCAGCAGGAACATGACGGCCGGGAGGGATACCGTGGTCGGACGTGGCTTCATGTGGCGAGCTCGTCGTAACCGCGGCCAACGAACTGCAGCAGGCACCAGCCGTGGCCGAACGGATCGGCCAGGCGCACGATGCGGCCCCAGCGGGCTTCGCGGATGGAGGTTTCGGGTTGGAGGCCGGCCTGGACGGCAGTGGCCAGAGCGGCGTCCAGATCCTCGACCACCACGTCCAGGTGCACCGGCGTCCAATGACGGTCGTAGTGGCGGCGCGAGCCGGGAGCACCCTCGGAATCAGCGGCGGCGCGGATCAGATAGATGGGCGCCTGCGCGCCCAGCAGTTCCACCACGTCGTCGCCGAAGCGGCGCCCGCCGGTCAGGCCGAACGCCTGCCGGTACAGCGCTTCGGCGGCTTGCAGGTCCGGCACGTCGAGATTGATCAGCAGTTGCATGGGAGCGGTCCTGCGGAGTCGGCGTGCGGGATCCGGGCGGCCTCAGATCTTCCGCGCCAGCGTTTCGGCCAGGCCGGTGTAACTGCCCGGCGTCATGTCGCGCAGGCGCTGCTTGGCGTCGGCGGGCAATTCCAGCGATTCGATGAAAGCGCGCATCGAGTCGGCGGTGATGCCCTGGCCGCGGGTCAGCGCCTTGAGCTGTTCATAGGGATTGGGCAGGCCGTGCCGGCGCATCACCGTCTGCACGGCTTCGGCCAGCACTTCCCAGGCCGCGTCGAGATCGGCGTCCAGGCGCTGCGGGTTCACTTCCAGCTTGCCCAGGCCCTTGGCCAGCGAGTCCAGCGCCACCTGGCTGTGGCCGAAGGCGGTGCCCAGCGCGCGCAGCACGGTGGAGTCGGTGAGGTCGCGCTGCCAGCGGCTGATCGGCAGCTTGGCGCTGAAATGCTCGAACAGCGCGTTGGCCAGGCCGAAGTTGCCCTCGGCGTTCTCGAAGTCGATCGGATTGACCTTGTGCGGCATGGTCGAGGAGCCGACTTCGCCTTCCTTGAGCTTCTGCTTGAAGTAGCCCAGCGAGATGTAGCCCCAAATGTCGCGGGCCAGGTCGATCAGGATGATGTTGGCGCGGCGCGCGGCGTCGCCGATCTCGGCCACGTTGTCGTGCGGCTCGATCTGGGTGGTGTAGGGATTGAAGACCAGGCCCAGGCTTTCGACGAAGCGCTGCGCGAACGCCGGCCAGTCCACGTCCGGATAACTGGCGACGTGGGCGTTGTAGTTGCCGACCGCGCCGTTGATCTTGCCGGTCAGCTCGACCGCCGCGATCTGCCGGCGCTGGCGTTCCAGGCGCGCGACCACGTTGGCGATTTCCTTGCCCAGGGTGGTCGGCGAGGCGGTCTGGCCGTGGGTGCGCGAGAGCATCGGCTGGCCGGCCTGGGCGTGGGCCAGCGCGCGCAGCGAGGCGGCGACGGCGTCCAGCGACGGCAGCAGCACCTCGCGGCGGGCCTGCTCCAGCATCAGGCCGTAGCTGAGGTTGTTGATGTCCTCGCTGGTGCAGGCGAAATGGACGAATTCCAGCGCCGGCGCGAGTTCGGCGTCGTCCTTCAGGCGCTCCTTGATGAAGTACTCCACCGCCTTGACGTCATGGTTGGTGGTGCGCTCGATCTCCTTGACCCGGGCGGCGTCGGCGACCGAGAAACCCTCGGCCAGCGTGCGCAGGCGGGCGACGGCCGCGTCGGAGAACGCGGGCAGTTCGACGATGCCGGGCTCGGCGGCCAGCGCCAGCAGCCATTCCACTTCCACCTTGACCCGCGCCCGGATCAGCCCGTACTCGGAAAAGATGGGGCGCAGGGCGTCGACCTTGCCGGCGTAGCGGCCATCGAGCGGGGACAGGGCGAGCAGGGCGGATTCCGACATGGGGGCGTGGGGCTGAAAAGGAGCGTTCTAGTTTACCGCGAGACGGCCGCCAGCCGGCCTGGCGTATGCTGGCGGCCCTCGCAAGCAGCCGGTTCCACCACCCGGCGCCAGCCGTAGACCATCCCCACAGGAGGCGCTGATGAGCAGGAAAACCACGGCGGGCGCGGCCCGCGACGAACGGACCCGGGTGGAACGGGACAGCATGGGCGAGCTGCGGGTGCCCGCCGACGCCCTCTGGGGTGCGCAGACCCAGCGCGCGGTGCAGAACTTTCCCATTTCCGGCCGGCCGATGCCGCGCGGCTTCATCCGCGCGCTGGGCCTGATCAAGGCCGCCGCGGCCGAGGTCAACGCCGGCCTGGGCCTGTTGCCGCAGATCACCGCGCGGGCCATCCGCGCCGCCGCGCTGGAAGTGGCCGCCGGCGAACACGACGCGCATTTCCCGATCGACATCTACCAGACCGGCTCGGGCACCTCGTCGAACATGAATGCCAACGAGGTCATAGCCGCGCTCGCCAACGGTTCCGGCAAGGCCGGGCGCAAGGGCGTGCATCCGAATGATCACGTCAACCTGGGCCAGAGCTCCAACGACGTCATTCCCACCGCCATCCGCGTGTCCGCGCAGCTGGCCGTGCTGGAAGACCTGCTGCCGGCGGTGAAGCACCTGCGCCGGACCATCGATCGGCGCGGCAAGGCGCTCGGCAGGATCGTCAAGACCGGCCGCACCCACCTGATGGACGCGATGCCGCTGACCTTCGCCCAGGAATTCTCGGCCTGGTCGGCGCAGCTGGCCTCGGCCGAGGAACGCATCACCGACAGCCTCAAGCGCCTGCGCCGGCTGCCGCTGGGCGGCACCGCGATCGGCACCGGCATCAACGCCGATCCGCGTTTCGGCGCGCGGGTGGCGAAGGCGCTGTCGAAGCAGACCGGCGCGCGATTCGAGAGCGCCGGCAACAAGTTCGAAGGGCTGGCGGCGCAGGACGACGCGGTCGAATTGTCCGGCCAGCTCAGCGCGCTGGCGGTGGCGCTGACCAAGATCGCCAACGACCTGCGCTGGATGAACGCCGGGCCGCTCGCGGGACTGGGCGAAATCGAACTGCCGGCCTTGCAGCCGGGCAGCTCGATCATGCCGGGCAAGGTCAATCCGGTGATTCCGGAAGCGACCGTGATGGTGTGCGCGCAGGTGATGGGCCACCACACCGCGATCACGGTGGCCGGGCAGACCGGCAATTTCCAGCTCAATGTCACCCTGCCGCTGATCGCGGCCAACCTGCTGGATTCGATCCAGTTGCTGGCGAACGTATCGCGCCTGCTGGCCGATACCGCCATCGACGGGCTCAAGGTGCGCGAGGACAACGTCAGGCGGGCGCTGGACCGCAATCCGATCCTGGTGACCGCGCTGAACCCGGTGATTGGCTATGAGAAAGGCGCGGCCATCGCCAAGCAGGCCTACAAGGAAAACCGCGCGGTGCTCGACGTGGCGCGCGAGGTCACCGGGCTGCCGGAGAAAGTGCTGAAGCCGTTGCTGGATCCGGCCGTCCTCGCCAAGGGCGGCATCCATGGCAAGCCCGGCGGTGGAGGCGGCTGAGCCACCTCCAGCGCGGCGAAATCAACGGGCCGGATCATTCGACCGCAGGAATGAACTCGGCGGCCTTCATTGCGGTGATGGCCGCCCAGTCGTGCGGCTGGCCGGCTTTGTCCAGCCGGTTGCTCACCAGCCGATAGCCTACCGAGTAGCCGGCCCACATCGGGATGCCTGTCTGCGGGTTGCCGAACATCGCGCCCATCAGCACCTGCGGCGAGGTGTCGTCCAGGCGCGGACGGAACGCCGCCAGCGTGGCCGCGTACTGGCCGTCGTCGAGCGCGCGGGTCCACGGCGCGGGGTGCTCGCCGAAGGTGCGGTTGGCGTAGTAGTCGGCGCGGCCCTCGAACACCAGGTAATCGGCCAGGGTGAACGCCGCCTTCGGATCGAAATGCCGCTGCGCCCAATAGCTGTGATGCAGTTCGTGTGCAAGCACGTATGGCAGCAGCTTCGCCCAGTCGGCCTGCGGATGCAGCTTGACGATGATCTTGCCGCTGCCGGCGGTCAGCGCCATCACGCCCTGCATGCGATCACGCGTGAACGCGTCGTCGGCTGAGGTGAAGTCCACGCACAGGCTCAGGCGCTGCTGCGGCAGATCGCCGGCCACGCGATCGTAGGTCGCCTGGGCGATTTTTTCGAAGCGGGCGCGGTCGAAGCCCTTCTCGGCCGCCTCGCGCTGCTCGCGGGTGAGGCGCGGATCCGGCGCATAGCCGCGCGCCAGATCCGCGAACTGGCCGCCGGCGGCACAGCGGGTGAACCAGGCGTCGCCGACGGCGGCGGGATCGGTGGAATCCAGCACCTGTCGGTTGGTGTAGTGGAAGTCGATGGGCTCGCCGGCCAGGGCGAGGCCGGGCAGGAGCAGGGACAGCAGCAGCGGGAGTCGGCGTTTCATGGGCAGTCCTGGCAAGAGTGGCGCGAAATGCGTCCAGGGATCAGGACGCCTGGGAGACGAAGGTGTGACCCGTCGCGCGCATCGCATCAGGGGACGGTGACAGTGGCGGGCAGGGGCCAGCGGGCGCAGGGAGGATGCGGTTGCGCATTGGCGTCCGGCGCGCGCAGTTCCGGATGGTCATAGGGCAGATAGCTTTGCCAGTACCAGGGAAAACAGACCGCACCCAGCTTGTACTCGATCAGGTAGGGAAAAATCCCGTCGGCATTGGAGCTGTTGCTCATCAGCAGCAGGCAGTCGCGCCCGTCGCGCACGCACACCGCGATGTTGCGGGTGCCGTCGTCGTGCCCGCCCTTGAAGAACGCGCGGCCTTCCGGCGTCCGGTACACGCTCCAGCCGAGCCCGTAGGCCAGTTCGATCGCCGCGTTGTCGGGGGTGGTCGCGGTGGACAGGGTCGGGAACTGCTGGACCGAATCGATGCGCACCTGCGTGCCGAACAATTCGTTCTGCGTTCTGGCGTCCAGCCCCTCGCCGCGCGACAGCCCGGCCAGGAACGCGGCGAAATCGCGCGGGGTGGTATCCATCGAACCGGCGGCGCGCACCGCACCGCGCTGCTTGTGGCCGAGGGAGTTTCCAGCCTCGTCGTAACCCTGCGCCAGTTCGGTGGCGAACGCGTCGCGCCAGGTCATGCCGCTCGCGTGCATGCCGAAGCGATCGAACACCTGTTCCTGCATCAGGGTGCCGACATCGATGTCCAGGCCGTTCTCGATCACGAACTGCAGCAGGTTGATGCCTTCGCCGGAGTAGGCGAAACGGCTGCCGGGTTCGAATGCGAAGGCCAGCTTCGCGTGTTCGTCGTAGCCCTGCGGGGTGAAGAAGCGGAAATTCGGGAAGCCGCCGGTATGCGCCAGCAGCATGCGCGGGGTCAGCCGCCGCCAGCGCTCGTCGCCGGCCAGATCGGCGTACTTCTCGTACTCCGGCAGCGGGCGGGGCAGGTAGTCGGCGATGGAGCGATCCAGATCCAACCGGCCGTCCCGCACCAGCGCCATCACCGCGTAGGCGAAGGCGCCCTTGGTGAGCGATGCGGCGTACATCGTGGTGTCGGGCGTCAGCGGCAGGTTCCGCTCGACATCGCGCAGGCCGTAGGTCTTCAACTCGGTCACCTTGCCGTCATGGATGACGGCCAGCGCGAGGCCGGTCACGCGGGCTTCGCGCATCAGCGCCTCGACCGGGTCGGGGGCGGTTTCAGCGGCCATGCCCGCAACGGGGGCGACGGCGCACAGGCACAACAACAGCGACCACATCCCTTTCATGGTTCGGCCTCGCGTCTTGTCGTGGAACCGCCGCGGCGAACCCCTTGCCGCGGCGGGAAAATGACCGATCCTGCGGAAGGATCAGCCCTTGCCGCAGTCGTCGATGTCTTGCTGGTCCAGGTTGGCGTACGGGCGGAACGCCGGCACCTGCGCCGCCAGCGCGTCCTGGGCGGTGCGCAGTCCGGTCAGGCGCGTGCAGATCTTGTTCGCCTCGGCTTCGATCTTCTTGGCCTCGGCATCCATCCGCGCGTCGATGTCGTCGGTGTTGCCGCTGATCACCCCGCTGATGGCCGCGCCGACCGCCTTGCCGGCCATCTTGGCGCCCTGCTTGCCGACCGCGATGCCGGCCTGGGTGATGCCTTCCAGTTCGCCATAGTAGGCCGAAACCAGCTTGCGCTGATCCGGGGTCAGCGTCACCGCCTTGCCGTCGATGACCAGGTCGCCGTTGGCGCCGATCGTGGCCTTGGGATGGCCATCGGCGTTGATGGTCAGTTCGCCGTCGCCGAAGCGGGCGATCTTGCCGTTGCCATTGTTGATGCTGGCTTGCGGCTTGCAGGCGGCCAGCGAGAGCGCCAGGACCAGGCCGATGCCCAGGCCGGCGGAAAGGGACGGGATGCGCATGGCGGAATTCCTCAATCGCGACGGGGAATGGAAACGGTGCCGGCGACGCCGGAATGATTGACCGAGCCGCTGCCGACGGAACGCACGGTCAGGCCGCCGCGCGCTTCGCGCACGCCGACGTTGCCGGAACCGATGCTGCCAACGACAACGTCGCCACCGATGCGGGACAGCTCGGCATCCCCGGAACCGATGGATTCGATCTCGACCCGGCCCTGGCCGTCCTCGAGGTCGAAATCGCCCGAACCGATGGTGCCGATGCTGACCGGCCCGCCGACACGGCGCGCCTGCGCGTCGCCGGAGCCGATGCTGATGCCCTTCAGCGAGCCGGCGCCATCGACCTCGATATCGCCGGAACCGACTTCGAAGGCGACCAGCCCGCGGGTGTCGCGGATCACCGCGTCACCCGAGCCGACGTCCGCGCTGACGATGGCGGCGCCGCGCACTTCCACGTCGCCCGAACCGACCTTGAGCTGGACCGGAATGTGCTCCGGCACGCTGCCCTCGAGTTCCAGGTAGGCGTAGTTCTTGCCGAAGAAGATGACCTGGCTGCGGCCGTCGCGTCGCAGGAGCACCACCAGCTTGTCGCCTTCGCGGCGCTGGGTGACGGTGAGCTTCGGCAGCAGCTTGGCATCGGAGGCGCAGGCGCGGCCGCGCAGGCCATGATGGGTGCCGGAACGGGCCACCAGCTTCAGATCATGCGAGGCCACGTCGAACACTACGGCCTTGGCGTTGCCGATGTCCAAGTCCAACTGGCGCGGTTCGGTGTGCTTGCAGTCGTCCTGGGCCAGGGCGGCCACCGGGGCCGCGACGGCCAGGGCCAGGACGGTCAGCGGCAGGAAAGCGCGGTGCATGGGAATCTCCGTATGGAATGCGGATGGGCGGCTGGCGGGGCGGCGGCGGGCTGCCGCCGCCCGCCGGGATCACTCACTGTCGCGCCAGCGGCGCAGGTAGATGGCGGCGGCGATCAGGCCGGCGCCGACGACCGCGCCGATCCACAGGTCGGCGGTGCCGAACACCTGCCAGTTGTTGCCCAGGTTCATCATCCGCACCAGATCGTCGGGGGTGTTGACGTTCTGACCGGCCAACTGCTCGTTGGTTAGGTTCAGCGGCGACCAGGTCCCCGGCACCACGCTCAGCAGGCCGCGGTAGACCACGGTGTACCAGAGCGGACCGTATGGGATGTCGATGCCCAGGATGCCCAGCATGCTGATGATCACGCAGGCCAGCACCGGAATCAGCACCGCCCACAGGAACGGCTTGCTGCGCGCCCAGGCCGAGCAGAACATCAGCCAGCCCACCGCGGGCAGCGCCCAGAACAGGTAGATCGGCAGGGTCGACAGCACGTTGGCGATGATGCTCAGCGGATGCGAGTGGGTGAACATCGCCCAGCCGCCCGGCACGCCCATGATGCCCATCGCGCTGGCGGCGATGATCCACAGCGCCATGCCGACCAGCACGCCGATGCCGACGGCCAGCAGCGGTCCCAGGAACAGGGCCCAGGTCGCCTTCGACAGCACCATCTGGGTATCGGTGACCGGCAGCGACTTCCAGAACAGGATGCTGCGATCGCGGCGGTCGTCGTGCAGGGTGCCCAGGGCGTAGAAGAACACCACGAACGCCAGCACGATCTGGGTCAGGCCCATGCCGCCCATCAGGATGCCGTCGCCGACCTGGCCGATCTGGCGGACATGTTCCACCATGCCGCCGTCGATGTTCATGTCGAAGTCCATGTCGTTCTTCACCTGGAAGAACTTGATGACCCCGATCAGGGCGGCGATGAAGGACAGCACGGTGATGATGGTGCCGGTGATCACCGGGGCCCACAGGAAGCCGCCGCGGTTTTCCCAGAACTCCCGTTTCAACAGCCACTTGAAGGCGGAGCCCTTGGTGGCATGCACAGTGGTGGCGGTGTTCATGCGTAGGTTCCTTTCATGATGGCGACGAACAGATCGGCCAGGCCGGGATTGCGGGTCTCGCCCAGTTCGGCGAGCCGGCCGCGGTCGATGCCGTCATACAGGAAAACGCTCTTGCCGAACGGCAGGCCGCGTTCGTCGATGGGGTTCAGGGCGCGCGCCTGTTCGATCTTGTCGGAGGAGACCAGCAGTTCCGTGTAGCGTTCGGCCACCTCGTCCATCTGCGCGGTCAGCACGATCCGGCCATCGCGGATGAACATCACGTCGGTGAGGATGTGTTCGATCTCCTCGACCTGGTGGGTGGTGACGATGATGGTCTTCTGCTCGTCGAAATAGTCCTCCAGCAGGCGCTGGTAGAACTGCTTGCGATAGAGGATGTCCAGGCCGAGGGTCGGCTCGTCCAGCACCAGCAGGCGGGCGTCGATCGCCATCACCAGGGCCAGGTGCAGCTGCACGATCATGCCCTTGGACATCTCGCGCACCCGCAGATCCGGGCGCAGCTGGGTGTTGGCCAGGAAACGCTCGCACTTGGCGCGGTCGAAGCGCGGATGCACGCCGGCCACGAAGTCGATGGCCTCGCGCACCCGCATCCAGCGCGGCAGCACCGCCACGTCGGCGATGAAGCACACGTCGTTCATCAACTGGCCGCGCTGCTTGCGCGGATCCAGGCCCAGTACCTTCAGATCCCCCTCGAACGGGGTCAGGCCGAGGATGGCCTTCAGCGCGGTGGTCTTGCCGGCGCCGTTGGGGCCGATCAGGCCGATGATCTTGCCGGCCTCGATCTGGAAGCTGGTGTTGTCCAGCGCCAGCTTGCTCCGGTAGGCCTTGCGCAGACCCTGGGCGGTCACCACGGGATTGGAAATCACGGCGCTCATCACTTGTTCCCCTTGACTTGCAGCAGTTCGTCGATCGACAGCCCAAGGCGTTCGATGCGCTGGGCCACGGCCGGCCATTCGTCGTGCAGGAAGCGCTCGCGTTCGCTCTTGAGCAACTTCTTGGAAGCCTCGTCGGTGACGAACATGCCCAGCCCGCGGCGCTTCTCCACCAGCGCCTCGTCGGCCAGTTCCTGGTAGGCGCGCGAGACGGTGATCGGATTGAGCTGGTACTCGGCCGCCACCTGGCGGACGGAGGGGAGGGCGTCACCCGGTTTCAGGACTCCGTCTAGCATCATGGCGATCACCCGGTCCTTCAGTTGGCGGTAGATGGGAGCACCGTCGCTCCACTGGATGTTGACCATGGCTCAACCCCGTGGGCGCAGCGACTGCGCGAATGAGAAATAGGGCATCGACAGCGTGGCGCGGGCGCGGCGGCGCGGATGGACCTGCGCTTCCTCGGCGGCCGTGGCTTCGATGGTGGAATCGACGCCGGCCAAAGGACTGCCTTCCGTGGCATTCCGCTGGCGGGTCTCGGTGGTGCCCATCAGCAGACCCAGGGTCAGCAGGGCGCCACTGGCCGCCAGGCCGGACAGCGTATTGAGCAGTTTCGGTTTCATTGCGTCTCCCCCTTCATTGGGTGAGTGGTGTTGTATGTAACTATAACACCAGAACACGGGCAGTCAACGGGGTAGGTGCCGTTTCGTAACCCAACTGAAGGCATACTTGTCGGCCCCGACCGGCAGGAACCCGAAATGAAGCGCAAGTGGCTGAAAAACATGGCTTTCGTCGCCGCACTGGTGGCGGCGGGGAGCGTCTGGGCCGCCGGATTGCTGGATCTCAGCTACCGGCCGCTGGCCGGCAAGACGCCGGTCAAGCTGAACGAAAAGTACGCCGGACAGGTCCTGCTGATCGTCAATACGGCCAGCAAATGCGGCTTCACGCCGCAGTACGAGGGACTGGAAGCGCTGCACCGGAAATACGCCGGGCGCGGATTCGCGGTGCTCGGATTTCCGTCCAACGATTTCAAGGGCCAGGAGCCCGGCAGCGAGCAGCAGATCCAGGAGTTCTGCACGCTGACCTACGGGGTCAAGTTCCCGATGTTCGAGAAAGTCCACGTGATCGGTCCGGAAACCACGCCGCTGTATCGCTCGCTCACCCAGGCCACCGGTGTCGCGCCGGGCTGGAATTTCCACAAGTACCTGATCGCGCGCGATGGTCGGGTGGTGGCGAATTTCCCCAGCAAGATCAAGCCGGACGACCCGGCGCTGGTGGCCGCCATCGAGCGCGAACTGAAGGCGGCGCAGCGTTGAACCCTGCACGCGGCCGCGGCTTGCGTGCGACAATGCGGGATTGGCGCCGCCATCGCGGCGAGTTGCGAGGAGTCGAGGGATGAAGCGGTCGGTGCGCGGTTTTGCCGCGGTTGTGGCAATCACTTTTTCGATGCTGGGAGGCAGCGTGTCTGCACAGGAAAAAACCGCGCTGACGAATGAGCGCGAAAAGGTCAGCTACTCGGTCGGCCTGGATCTGGGCCAATCGTTCGAACCGATTGCGAAGTTCATTGACCTGGCCGCGTTCGAGCGCGCCATGAAGAACGCGATGGACGGCGGCAAGCCGCTGATCAGCCAGGAAGAGGCGCAGGCCACCGATCAGGCGCTGCGGATCAACCTGGCCGCCAGCCAGGGCCAGCAGATTCCGGGCATGCCGCCGGGCACCCAGCCGCCGGCCGTGGCCAAGGACAAGGTCGGCCTGATGCTGGGCAGCTACATGGTCGGCCCGTCGCTGGCTCCGCTGAAGCAGGATCTGGACATGGCCGTGGTGATGCAGGGCATGCGCACCGCGCTGGACAAGAGCGCCAAACCGCTGCTGACCGCGGAAGACGCCAAGGCGACGATGGAAGCCTTCATGATCCGCCGGCAGAGCGAGAGCGCGCAGCGCAACCGCAACGAAGGCGGCAAGTTCCTGGCCGAGAACAAGGCCAAGAAGGGCGTGATCACCACGCCGTCGGGCCTGCAGTACATGGTGCTGCGCGAAGGCAACGGCGCGCGTCCGACCCCGACCAGCCGCGTGCGCGTGAACTATGTCGGCGCATTGCTGGACGGCACGGTGTTCGACAGTTCCTACGATCGTGGCCAGCCGGCTGAGTTTGGCCTGAACCAGGTGATCCCCGGCTGGACCGAGGGCGTTTCGCTGATGCCTGTCGGCGCCAAGTACCGTTTCTGGATTCCCGGCGACCTCGCCTACGGCAAGGAAGGCGCGCCCGGCGGCAAGATCGGGCCGGATGCCACGCTTACTTTTGACGTTGAGTTGATGGGCATCCTGCAATAAAGGCTGTTCCCCCCAATAACGGAATTCCAGCATGCGAGTAGCGATCTTCGGCACCGGTTATGTCGGCCTGGTGACGGGTACCTGTCTGGCCGAGGTTGGCCACGACATCATCTGCGTCGATATCGATGCCGCCAAGGTCGAAGGTCTGAACAACGGCGTCATCCCGATCTACGAGCCGGGACTGGAGCCGATGGTCAAGGCCAACCACGCTGCCGGCCGCCTGCGTTTCACCACCGACGCGGCCGAAGCGATCGCGCACGGCGAAGTGGTCTTCATCGCCGTGGGCACGCCGCCGGACGAGGATGGCAGCGCGGATCTGCAGTACGTGCTGGCCGTGGCCCGCACGATCGGCCAGCACATCCAGCGGCCGACCGTGGTGGTCGACAAGTCGACGGTGCCGGTCGGCACCGCCGATCGCGTGCGTGACGCGATCCAGGCGGAACTGCACAAGCGCGGCGTGGAGATCCCGTTCGACGTGGTCTCCAATCCGGAATTCCTGAAGGAGGGCGACGCGGTCAAGGACTGCATGCGCCCGGACCGCATCGTCATCGGCGCCAACAATCCGGCCGCGGTCGAGAAGCTCAAGCGCCTGTACGCGCCGTTCAACCGCAACCACGAGCGCATCGTGGTGATGGACGTGCGTTCGGCGGAACTGACCAAGTACGCGGCCAACGCGATGCTGGCGACCAAGATCAGTTTCATGAACGAGATCGCCAACATTGCCGAACGCGTCGGCGCCGACGTCGAGCACGTCCGCCAGGGCATCGGCTCGGATCCGCGCATCGGCTGGTACTTCATCTATCCGGGCGCCGGTTATGGCGGTTCCTGCTTCCCCAAGGACGTGCAGGCACTGGCCCGCACCGCCCAGCAGCACGGCTACACGCCGCGCCTGCTCGACGCCGTGGAAGAGGTCAACGACGCCCAGAAGGGACACCTGTACGAACTGATCCAGCGCCATTACGACCGTGGCGAGGACGAAGGCGTGCGTGGTCGCACCTTCGCGGTGTGGGGGCTGGCGTTCAAGCCCAACACCGACGACATGCGCGAGGCTTCCAGCCGCCGCCTGCTGGCGCAGCTGTGGGAGGGCGGGGCCAAGGTCCGCGCCTACGATCCGGAAGCCAGCCATGAAGCGCAGCGCATCTTCGGCGAGCGCGATGATCTGGTGCTGTGCGATTCGGCCGCGTCCGCGCTGGACGGTGCCGATGCACTGGTGGTGGTCACCGAATGGAAACAGTTCCGCAGCCCGGATTTCTCCCGGCTCAAGAGCCTGCTCAAGGATGCGGTGATTTTCGACGGCCGCAACCTCTACGAGCCGGCCGAAGTCGAACAGGCCGGCCTCGCGTATTACGGCATCGGCCGCGGACGTTCCATCCATGCCGAGTGATCTGTTCGCGCAGGACCGGCTGGAGCAGCGCTTGGTCGAACTGGAGACGCGCCTGACCTTCCAGGAGCAGGCCATGGTCGAGCTGAGCGAGGCCCTGGCCGACGCCCGCGCCGAGAGCGGGCGCAATACCGAGCTGCTGATGAACCTGCTGTCGGACCTGGGCAAGCTGCGCGGCGAGCTGTACGCCGATCCCGCCGACGAGCCGCCGCCGCCGCATTATTGATACGCTTGGCACCGCGCCCGGCACGGGCGCGCTGTGTTCACCGCCGAATTTTCCGCAATGAGCGATTCCCTCCGCGATCAACTCCTCGGCCTGGGCTTCAAGCCCGCGCCGAAACCCGAGCGCAAGCCGCAGGCCGGCCCGCATCCGAACAAGCCCCAGGGCAGGCATCCCGGCAAGCCGGGACAGGCCCACAAAGGAAAGCCGGGCGGCAGGCCCGGCAAGCCGCATCCGGCGGCGGGCCAGGGCAAGGGCGGCAAGCGCGAGGGCGACATCGATCTCGCCAAGGCCTATGCGATCCGCGCGCAGAAGGAAAAGGACGAGCGCATCGAGACCGAACGCCAGAAGCAGGAAGAGGCACGCCTGCGCCGCGAGGCCAAGGCGCGGCTGGAAAGCCTGTTGAAGGATCAGGCGCTGAACGATCCCGCGGCGGAAATCGCGCGGCACTTTCCGTACGGCGGCAAGATCAAGCGCATCTACGTCAACGAAACCCAGCTCAAGGCGCTCAATGCGGGCGAACTGGGCGTGGTCCAGTTGAATGGCCGCTACCTGCTGGTGACCGCAGACGTGCTGGCGCAGGCCGAGGCCGCGTTCGCGCCGGCGGTCGCGCTGAAGGTCGATCCCGATGCGCCGGCCGAAGCGGACCCCTATGCGGATCCGAAGTTCCAGGTACCGGACGATCTGGTCTGGTAAGCCGCTGCGGTGAACACGCGGGCGCCGACGCTGTGCCTGCTGCCCGGCGCCGTGTCAGTCGGATTCATGACGGCCACGGTTCGTTGATCGTTCGTGGTGGATGGGCCTAGCCCGCCGGAGGAGGGGCGGTCGGGCGTAGCGGCACCAGCCAGCGCCACGCGATGATCGCGGCGAGCAGGGCGAAGCCGCCCGCGACGGCGAATGCCACGGAGCCGCTGAAGCGCCACAACTGGCCGGCGATCAGGGCGCCGGCCACGCCGCCGACGCCGGAGGACAGGCCATAGAACACGCCCTGGCCATGGCCATTGAGTCGGCCGGGGAAGAACCGCGCGAGCAACTGCATCGCGGCGGCGAAGAACCCGCCGAAGTTGAGTGCATGGGTGATCTGCGCCAGTCCCAGCAGCCAGGCGTTGTCCGGCCAGAGCGCGGTCGCCCACCAGCGCAGGGCGGCGCTGAGCATCGCCACCGCCATCACCTTGCCCGCGTCCCAGCGCCGGAAAATCCGCGCCGACAGGAAGAACACCGCGATTTCGGCGAGTACGCCGACCGTCCAGAACAGGCCGAGGCGTGAGGCGGAATAGCCGTGTTCGCCCAGGTAGATGGCGAAGAAGGTGTAGTAGGGGCCGAACGAGATCTGGGTGAGGAAGGCCGCAACGAAGAACGCGCGCACCGCGGGTTGCTTCAGGCGTGCCCGGAAGCCGGCCTGGTCCGGCGAATCCGCTTCCCGCGGCGGGTGCTCGTAATGGTTGGCGTAGGCCGAGGCCAGCAGCGCGGCCAGCAGCGGCAGCATCAGCCAGGGCAGGCTGGCGGCACCAAACCGGTCGAGCAGCGGCCCGTACGAAGACACCACCACGATGAAACCGATCGAGCCCCAGACCCGCACCTGGCCGTAACGATGCGGCTGTGCGGCGAGATGACTCAGGGTGATCGATTCGAACTGCGGCATCACCGCGTTGTAGGCGAAGCAGAACGCGCACATCACCACGAACAGTCCGGTGAACCCCAGTGGCAGCAGGAAGATCGCGAAGGCCAGCAGGGTCAGCCAGCATCCCAGGTGCAGCCAGCGGATGGGACGCGGCGAGCGCGCCGCCAGCGTGGTCCAGGTGCTGGGAGCGAGGATGCGGGTGGCGTACCACAGGCTCATCAGCACGCTGATCGCGCCGACCTGCATGCCGCGCGATTGCAGGAACAGGCTCCAGTAGGGCGTGAATGCGCCGAGTGCGGCGTAGTAGGCGAGGTAGAAGCTCGACAGCCGCGCCATCGGAACGGTGGCGGACGGGGACCCGCCGGACGGCGTCACAGCAGATCCTGTACGGGGGTGGCCAGCAGTTCACGGGTACCGTGCGCCAGCCGGCGCAGATGCGAGATGCCCAGATCCCGGATCAGCGAGTGGGTCTGGTGCGGCAGCGGCGAATCGTAGAGATCATGCGGGGCCACGTTCTTGCCCGCCACGCCGGGAACGAATTCCAGTCCGGCGGCGGCATAGCAGTGCTGGACCAGCGCCGAGCAGTACAGCGCGCCTTCCTTGGCCAGCAGGTTGTCGCGCTGGCGCAGGCGGGTGCTGTGCAGGGCGAACAGCGTGCCGACCAGTTCGCCCAGCGAATAGCTGGACAGTCCGGCCAGCAGTTCCAGCCCGGCGACCTGCACCTGGCGGATTTGCGTCTCGTCCAGTCCGAAGTCCAGCACGGCGAGGTTGGGGAACGTCTCCTCGTCGAAATAGCGGGCCAGCCGGTTTTCCTGCACGCCCAGGCGAATCTGGCGGTAGCGCAGATCCAGATCCGACTCCAGCACCCACCAGTGTCCGTCCACGCGCTGTTCCATGAAGATGAAAGCGTGCGACCACAGGCTGCGATGGCCATCGCCGGTCAACGGCGCCTGCGCCTTGCGAATCAGCTTGTTGATCCAGTCACGCCCACCGGAGAGGCCGATGAGGCCCGGCGCGGCGTGCTTGAGCAGGAAAGCGGCGTTGGTGCTGTGGGCAGCGTCCATGCGGAGGCAATGCGATGGGAAATGAGGATCCTAAACGATGCCGCGCAGGACGAGCTTGCAGCGGCGTGATGCCGTGTCGTCTCGGACTCTTTTGCCAACCAGGCCGGATAGCCCCCTTGACCAGCCATGCGGCTGTGAAAGCGAGAAAGGGGCGGTGGATCGGCTCTTCGCGCCAAGAGCAAATCCCCCTCAATCCCCTTTTTCAAAGGGGGGAGGCAAGAGCAGCATTTCCCGATTCCCGATTCCCGATTCCCGATTCCCGATTCCCGATTCCCGATTCCCGATTCCCGATTCCCGATTCCCGAATCCCGAATCCCCGCCCTCAACCCACCTCCGCCACGTCCAATCCGATAAAACCACCGGACTGCCGACGCCACAGCGCCGCATACAGGCCGTCGCGCTGCAGCAGTTCGTCGTGGCTACCGGTCTCGATGATGCGGCCCTGATCCATCACCACCAGGCGGTCGAGCACGGCGATGGTGGACAGGCGGTGCGCGATGGCGATGACGGTCTTGCCTTCCATCAGCGCGTAGAGCTGTTCCTGGATCGCGGCCTCGACTTCAGAGTCCAGTGCCGAGGTTGCTTCGTCCAGCACCAGGATCGGGGCGTCTTTCAGCAGCACGCGCGCGATCGCCACGCGCTGGCGTTGGCCGCCGGACAGCTTCACGCCGCGCTCGCCGACATGGGTGTCGTAACCGCTGCGGCCCTTGGCGTCGGTCAGGGTGCGGATGAACTCGTCGGCATGCGCGCGCCGGGACGCCTCGATGATCTGCGCCTCATCCGCGTCCGGTCGTCCGTAGCGGATGTTGTCGCGGATGGATCGGTGCAGCAGCGAGGTGTCTTGGGTGACCATGCCGATGTTGCGGCGCAGGGATTCCTGGCGCACCTGGGCGATGTCCTGCCCGTCGATCAGGATGCGACCGCCTTCCAGGTCGTAGAAGCGCAGCAGCAGGTTGACCAGGGTCGACTTGCCCGCGCCGGAACGGCCGACGATGCCGACCTTCTCTCCCGGCCGGATGACCAGCGAGAGATCCTCGATGACCTTGGACGTGCGGCCGTAGTGGAACTGCAGGTGCTCGAAGCGGATCTCGCCGCGGCTGACCTCCAGGTCGCGCGCGCCGTCGCCGTCGGTGATCGCCAGCGGCTGGGCGATGGTGTTCATGCCGTCCTCGACGGTACCGATGTTCTCGAACAGGCCGGCGACCTCCCACAGGATCCAGTCCGACATCGAGCGGATGCGCATCACCAGGGCGATCGCGACCGCGATCGCGCCCAGCGAAATCGACCCCTGCAGCCAGGCCATCACCGCCAGCCCGCCCACGCCTGCCAGCAGCAGGGCGTTGATGGTGTGCAGGCTGACGGTCAGCTGGGTCACCAGCCGCATCTGCCGGTGCACGGTGACCATGAACTCGTCCATCGCATCGCGCGCGTAGTCCTGCTCGCGCATGGTATGGGCGAACAGCTTGATGGTCTGGATGTTGGTGTAGCTGTCCACGATCCGGCCGGTCATCTGCGCGCGCGCGTCCGACTGGGCCATCGACACCCGCTGCAGGCGCGGGACAAACCAGTACAGGATGATCAGGTAGCCGACCAGCCACAGCGCCAGCGGCAGGATCAGGCGCAGGTCCGCGCGCCCCACCAGCACCACGGTGCCGACGAAGTAGACGACGACGTAGACGAACACGTCCATCAGCTTCATCACCGTCTCGCGGATCGCCAGCGCGGTCTGCATGACCTTCTGCGAAATGCGTCCGGCGAACTCGTCCTGGAAGAACGACACGCTCTGCCGCAGCAGGTAGCGGTGCGACAGCCAGCGCGCGATCATCGGATAGTTGCCGAAGATGGTCTGGTGGATCACCAGCGACTGCACCAGCACCAGCAGCGGATACACCACCACCACCAGCGTCGCCATCCACAGCAGGGTCGAGCCGTGGGCGGCGAGGAAGCCGGCGCGATCGGTCTTGCCCAGCCAGTCGACCAGTTCGCCCATGAAATCGAAGAACAGGATCTCCAGCGCCGAGATGGTGCCGGTCAGGACGGACATCAGCAGCAGCCACGGCAGCAGCGGCCGCGAGTAATGCAGCAGGAACGCGAACAGCTTGCGCGGCGGCGTGGCGGGCTCGCCGGCGGGATAGGGATCAATCCGCTTTTCGAAGAATCGGAACATCGGTCGGGCTTCCATGTGCGCGTGGCACGTCAGGGAGAATGCCCGCCGCGCCATCCTCGGCGAGGTCGGGCCGTCATCGCGCCGGATAGGGCCAGGCCGCGCGCGCCTGGCGCAGGGCATGGCCCATCCAGGCCAACTGGTCGAGCATGGTGGAGGCGGCCTGCGCGCTGGCCGCCGCGTCGCGCGGCTGCCCGTCGGCGCCGAAACGATCCCACGCCATCGGGAACAGTACCGAATTGCGCACCGCGCAGGCGTGCAGTCCGGAGAACACCTGGCGCAGTTGCTCCACCGCGCGCGAACCGCCGCTGACGCCGCCATATGCGACGAACGCCACCGGCTTGGCCTGCCAATGCTCCTGGACCGAATCGATCAGGAACTTCAGCGCCGCGGGATAGCCGTAATTGTACTCCGGCACCACCAGCAGGAAGGCGTCGGCGCGCCAGATCCGCTGCTGCAGGTTGACCAGGTCGGCGGACGGGGTCATGCCGTGCCGGTGCGGCAGATCCATCAGGGCGGGATCGACCACGTCCACCGCGTAGTCGCGGCGCTGGTCTATCTGGCCACGGATCCAGTTGGCGACCACGTCGCAGAAGCGGCCTTCACGGTTGCTGCCGTAGATCAGGGCCAGGTCGAGGGGAGGAGTCATGACGCATCAAGGACTTGCAGGGAGAGGCTGCACAGGGTAAAACCTCAATCAATATTGAGGTCAAGCGAGTGTGGCCATGTCCGCGCAAGCCAAACCGGAAACGGCGAAGAAGAAGGCGAATGTCTGCATGGAACTGACCGTGGGCGAAGTGGCGGCGAGGGCGGGCGTGGCCGTCTCCACCCTGCATTTCTACGAGAGCAAGGGCCTCATCCACAGCTGGCGCAACGCCGGCAACCAGCGACGCTATCCGCGCGAGGTGCTGCGCCGGGTCGCCGTCATCAAGGTGGCGCAGCGCACCGGGATTCCACTCGCCGAGATCCGCGACGCCCTGTCTTCGCTGCCGGAAGGGCGCACGCCCACCGCCGCCGACTGGCGCAAGCTCTCCGCGCGCTGGCAGGCGGATCTGGACGACCGCATCGAGCGGCTGACCCGCCTGCGCGACCACATGGACAGCTGCATCGGCTGCGGCTGCCTGTCGCTGAAGGTCTGCCCGCTGCGCAACCCGCTGGATGAACTGGCGGACGAAGGCCCCGGCCCGCGCCTGCTCGATCCCTGAAATAGAGTCGAGCCGAGGCCTCCGGAGAAACGAGAAGTCCCCGCTCGCGACGGCAGCGGAGCAAGCTCCGCTCTACGCGTATGCGATTTCGCGGCGTTCGTCGGCGCTGCGGATGCCCAGTTCGGTCAATCGCATCACCGCCAGCGCTTCCTCCGGACTGACCGGCAACGGCGCGCCATCGACGATCGCGGCCCGCATCGCGGCGTAGTAGTGCCGGTAGTCGCCGGGCAGGCTGTCGATCGTCTGCGCGGCCGATACGCCATCCTCGCCGGCCACGATCAATTGGCCAGGGTGGGGATCCAAACCCCAGCCGGTGTCGCCGGGCAGGCCGCCGGCGCGCAGCCGGTCTTCCTGCGCGTCCAGTCCCTGCTTGAGGAAGCTGCCGCGATCCCCGTGCACGGCGTAGCGCAGGCCGTTGCCGGGCACCAGCGAACCGGCGTGCAGGTGCACCCGCGCGCGCGGGTAGCGCAACTGGACGTGGAAGTAGTCCGGCGCACGCGCGCCGTGGCGCTGCTTCGCCAGATCCGCCTGCACCGCGAGCGGCGTGCCGAACAGTTGCAGCGCCTGATCGGCCAGATGCGGGCCCAGGTCGTACCACAGGCCGGCGCCGGGCATGTCGCTTTCGCGCCAGCGCTGGGCGACCTGCGGACGATGGCGATCGAAATGGGAATGGAACTCCGCCACTTCGCCCAGCACGCCATCGGCCAGCAACTGGCGCACGGTCAGGAAATCCGCATCCCAGCGCCGGTTCTGGAACACGCTGACAAGCCGATCGCTGGCGCGCGCCTGCGCGATCACCCGCTCGGCTTCCGCCAGCGACAGGGTGAACGGCTTGTCCACCACCACGTGCTTGCCCTGCGCGAGCGCGGCGATGGCCAGCGGTGCATGGGTGTCGTTGGGCGTGGCGACCACCACGACATCGATGGCCGGATCCGCGAATGCTTCCGCCGGATCGGCCACCACCCGCGCATGCGGCAGATCCGCATGCACCTTGCCCGCATCGCGCGATACCACGGTATGCAGGACCCAGCCGGGCGTACGGCCCAGCAGCGGCGCGTGGAACACCTTGCCGACGAAGCCGTAGCCGAGCAGGGCGACATTGAGGGCGGCGGTCATGCGCGGGTTCTCCGGATCAGTCGTGCCGCGATCTTAACGTCCGCATGGCGCAACTGAATGGACCGCCCGGAGATAACGGCGGAAAACGTTCCTCTTCACGCCTGCTGTACGCCCGCGTGGCAAGACTGACCGCGGTTTCCGCAAAGCAGGAGGAACCATGAACAGGTCAACTCCCCGTGTTTTCCGTCCGGTGCTGGCCGTGGCCTGCGCCACCGGCTTGTCACTGATCTGCGCCGGCGCGCTGGCGCAGCAGCAGACCGAACCGGAAGAGCAGCGCGCACAGTCCGCTTCGCAGGGCGATTCGAGCCAGCCGGTCAACGACACCTGGATCACTACCAAGGTGAAGACCGAACTGCTGGCCGCCGAGGACGTCTCCGGCCTCGACATCAAGGTCGAGACCACCAACGGCGTGGTCAAGCTCTCGGGCCGCGTCGACAACCAGGCCCAGGTCGACAAGGCGGTGTCGGTGGCGCGTGGCGTCAAGGGCGTCAGCAAGGTCGACAGCAGCGGCCTGAGTGTCGGCGCGAAGTAACTAACCGGAACGACAAACGACATCAACGTGTGTGGCACGAAGCGGGCGCATCCCGACGCAGGATGCGCCCGCTTCTCATTTGTCCGCGAAAGACCGGCTGCTTCGGCGAAGGGAACGCCTATGCGCGGGATGAGCGCTCAGTCCTGCAAAAGATCCAGCAGCGCCTGGCGCTTGCGCGCGCTCAACCGGCCGAGCAGATTCAGCAGACGGCGCTGTTCGCCGGCAAGCCGGTAGTGGGCGCGCGATTCGGCGGCATGGCCGCGACGCTGCGCGCCTTCGCCGGTTTCCAGCCAGTACGCGTCCACGTCGAGCACGTGGGCGAGCGAACCGATCTTCGATGTGCTCTTGCTGATGCCACGTTCGAGTGCGGAATAGCTCGGCTGGGTGATGCCGACGGCCTGCGCGACTTGTTCCTGCGACATGCCGATCGCGGCGCGCGCTTGTGTGAGTCGCTGAGCGAGAGTGGGGCCTGACTTGACCATGCGCATACGCTAACGGTCGCGCCCGTCGGCAGGCAAACAGGCTTGCCTATCACTGGCGCATATGCAAGGCTCTCTAACCATCGTGATGCGCGTTTTTACAGTGCTATTTTTCACTTTTCATCCGCGCGCGCGATGCAAGGATCGCTGACAGGAGGACGACGATGCAGGCACGCGGAACGCCGGAGGAAGATCCCGGCTACCACCTTCCGGAAGAAGCGCAACTGCAGTTGCAGCAAGTGCGCGATCAACTGGAAATGATGGCGGCGATGGTGATGCCGGGACATCGTCGCGATGACGCCGACGATGCGGTCCGGCTCAAGCCGTCCGCGCTGGCCCGTTGCTTCCGCCAACTGGCCGACGAGATGACCAGCGCGCTCGCTGCCGCCCGCTGGCATGGCTGAAATAAGCGGGGCCGGGTCCACCCGACCCGGCCCCACGCCTTCCCTGGCGTCATCGGCTCCGCCGATGGCCTGTCCTGTACTTCACTTCAACCACTTCAGCGCTGCACCAGCGTTGTGTCGCTTTCGCTACGCGATGCGGGATCACCGATCTCGCGCTTGACGCTGGCCAGCGCCGGATCCACGTCCGGTTCGCCCCAGCCGCCCAGCGACTTGTAGACCGCGACCACGCCGACGTTGACGCCGGCCTCGGCCTGCGCGAGCGCGTCGTCGGCGGCCAACTGCGTGCGCTGCGCATCGAGCAGGGTGAGGAAGTCCGAAGCGCCGGCCCGGTAGCGCGCCTCCGCCAGATCGGCGGCACGGCGGGCCGCGGTGGCCTGCTCGTTGACCCGCAGCAACTGGGTCTGCCGCTTGGCGTAACCCAGCAATGCGTTCTCGGTGTCTTCCAGCGCGCCCAGCACGGCCTTCTCATACTCGGCCACCGCGCCGTCGTTCTGCGCCTGCACCGCGCGCAGGCGCGCACGCACGCTGCCCAGATCGAACGCCGCCCAGCTGATCGACGGGGTCACCGACCAGGCCTTGTTGTCGCCATTGATCAGGCCGCTGAAATCACCGGCGAGGAAGCCGACGAAACCGCGGATGCTCACCCGCGGGAACAGATCCGCGGTGGCGACGCCGACCCGCGCGGTGGCGGCGGCCAGCCGGCGCTCGGCCGCGCGCACGTCCGGACGCTGGCGCAGCAGGCTGCCGGTGTCGCCAATCGGCAGCACCTTCACCAATGCCGGTGTTTCGCGCGGCGCCAGCACCGCGTCCAGCGTGCCCGGCCGACGGCCGGTCAGCACTTCGATGCGATGGCGCGATTGCGCCTCGGCGGTTTCCAGCACCGGCAGGGTCGCCTCGATGGCCTTCATCCGCGCCAGGCTGCTCTGCACTTCCAGTTCGGTGCCGGCGCCGAGCTGCCAGCGCGACTCGGTCAGGCGCTGGGTCTCGCCGAGATTGCCGAGGGTCTTGCGGGCCACGTCCAGGCGCTTCTGCGCGCCGCGCAGTTCGAAGTAGTTGCGCGCCACTTCCGCCGCCACGCTGACCTGCATCGCGGTCATGTCGTTGCGCTGGGCCTGCAGATCCGCGTGCGCGGCCTCGGCCGAACGGCGCAGACGACCGAACAGATCCAGTTCCCAGGCGGCGTCGAAACCGACGCTGTCGGTCTCGGTTTCCACCCGGCCCTGATCGGGCACCGGCTGCTTGCTGCGGGTCTGCTCCACGCCCAACTGCACGTGCGGGGCCAGATCCAGCCGGCGCTCGCTGAACACTGCGCGCGCCTCCTGGACCCGTGCCGCGGCGATCCACAGATCGGGGTTGGCGGCGAGCGCGTCGGCGATCAGCTGGTCGAGGGTGGAGTCCTCGAACTGCGACCACCAGTTGGCGACCGGACGGGTGTCGTTGAAAGCGGTCTCGCTGGCGCTGGGCAAGGTGGCCGGCGCCAGTTCCGGTGCCCGATAGTCGGGGCCGACGGTGGCGCAGGCGGCCAGCAGCGCGGACGCGATGCCGACGACGAGGGAACGGATCACCATGGCAGCACCTCTCCCTGATGGAAGAAGCCGCCCTGCGGACCGTTGTCGTCAATCAGCGCCAGGGCGACGCTGGTGCGGGCGCCGTCGGCGATTTCCAGTTCGCCCTCGCCGGCGTTCATGTCGGTCTTCACGTAGCCGGGATGGATGGTGTTGACCTTGATCCGGCTGTCGCGCAGTTCGTAGGCCAACTGCACCGTCCACGCGTTCACCGCGCTCTTGGAGACGTTGTAGGCCGGCACCTTGAAATCGTAGATCGGCGAGGACGGATCCGCGTTCAGCGCCACCGAGCCCAGGATGCTGGACACGTTGACGATGCGGCCGGACGAGGATTTGTGCAGCAGCGGCAGGAACGCCTGGGTGACCGCGATCAGGCCGAACACGTTGGTGTCGAAGGTCTTGCGCCAGGTCGCGGCGGTCTGCTCGGAGACCTTCTTGCCCATTTCGTCGACCAGGATGCCGGCGTTGTTGACCAGGATGTCGAGGCGGCCATGGCGCGCCTCGACGGTGCCGACGGCCTTGGCGATGCTGGCATCGTCGGTGACGTCCAGCGTGATCGCTTCCACCGGCAGGCCTTCGGCCTGCAGCTTGAGCGCGGCCTCGACCGCCTTGGCGTGATCGCGACCGGCCAGCAGCGTGTGCACGCCGGCCTCGGCCAGTTGGCGCACGGTGTGCAGGCCGATGCCGCGGGTGGCGCCGGTGACCAGGGCGATGCGGGATGTGTCTTGCATGGGATTCTCCAGGGAGTGGGGGAGGGAGAAACGAACCAAAGGACGAAAGGGAATGCTTATAGGTGCGCTTCACCGGTCGCGTGCGCCGGGGCGTGCGAGACCAGCGGGCGATGCGCGAGCTTGCGCAGCGCCACGTAGAACACCGGGGTCAGGAACAGGCCGAACAGGGTCACGCCCAGCATGCCGGCGAACACGGTGATGCCGGTGACCGAGCGGACTTCCGCGCCGGCGCCGGTCGACAGCACCAGCGGCACGGTGCCGGCGATGAACGCCACCGAGGTCATGACGATGGGACGCAGGCGCAGGCGGCAGGCTTCCAGCGCCGACTCGACGATGCTCTTGCCTTGCAGTTCCAGCTCGCGGGCGAACTCGACGATCAGGATCGCGTTCTTGCACGCCAGGCCCATCAGCACCACCAGGCCCACCTGCACGAACACGTTGTTGTCGCCGTTGGTCAGCCACACGCCCAGCAGCGCCGACAGCAGCGTCATCGGCACGATCAGGATCACCGCCAGCGGCAGGGTCCAGCTTTCGTACAGCGCCGCCAGCACCAGGAAGGCCAGCATCACCGCCAGCGGGAACACCACCAGCGCGGCCTTGCCCTGGGTCGCCTGCTGGTAGCTCAGGTCGCTCCAGTCGATGCCCATGCCGGTCGGCAGGACCTTCTCGGCCAGCTCGGTGACCTTGGCCATCGCCTCGCCGGACGACAGCACGCGCGGGTCGGCTTCGCCCAGCAGGTCGGCGGCCGGATAGCCGTTGAAGCGGATCACCGGATCGGGACCGTAGGTCTGCTTGATGTTGACCATGCTGCCCACCGGCACCATCTCGCCGTTGGCGTTGCGGGTGCGCAGGTTGGCGATGTCCTCGACGTTGTCGCGGAACTGGCCGTCGGCCTGCGCGATGACCTGCCAGGTGCGGCCGAACATGTTGAAGTCGTTGACGTAGGCCGAGCCCAGATAGGTCTGCAGGGTGTCGAACAGCTCGGTCAGCGGCACGCCCTGGGCCTTGGCCTTGACGCGATCGACCTCGGCGTCCAGCTGCGGCACGTTGGCCTGGTAGCTGCTGATCGGGAAGCCCATGCCCGGCGTCTGCGACGCCGCGCCCTGGAACGCCTGCACCGCGTTCTGCAGCTCGCCGTAACCCAGGCGGGTGCGGTCCTCGATGAACAGCGACCAGCCCGAACCGTTGCCCAGGCCCTGGATGGGCGGCGGCATCAGCGCGAAGGTGAAGCCTTCCTGGATGCCGGAGAACTTCTGGTTCAGTTCGGCGGTGATCTGCTCGGCGCTGTTCTTGCGTTCACCGAACGGCTTGAGGTTGAAGAACACCACGCCGCTGTTGGGGGTATTGGTGAACTGCAGCGGATTCAGGCCGGGGAACGCGATCTCGTCCTGCACGCCTTCCACTTCCATCGCCATCTTCGCCATCTTCTTCAGCACCGCGTCGGTGCGCTCGATCGAGGCGCCTTCCGGCATCTTCACGCCGGCGATGATGTACAGCTTGTCCTGCAGCGGGATGAAGCCCGCCGGCACTGCCTTGAACATCACGCCCGCGCCCAGCAGCAGCAGCGCGTACACCGCGAACACCGCGCCGCGACGGCCCAGCGCACGCGAGACCGCGCCTTCATAGCGCTCGGAGCTGCGCTTGAAGAACCGGTTGAACGGACGGAACAGCCAGCCGAACAGACGGTCGATGATGCGCGCCGGGGCGTCCTTGGGGGCGCCATGCGGCTTCAGCAGCTTGGCGGCCAGGGCCGGCGACAGGGTGAGCGAGTTGATCGCGGAGATGACCGTGGAGATGGCGATGGTGACCGCGAACTGCTTGTAGAACTGTCCGGTCACACCGGTCAGGAACGCCATCGGCACGAACACCGCACACAGCACCAGCGCGATCGCGATGATCGGGCCGGACACTTCCTTCATCGCCAGGTGCGCCGCTTCCAGCGGCGTGGCGCCTTCCTCGATGTGGCGCTCGACGTTCTCCACCACCACGATGGCGTCGTCGACCACGATGCCGATTGCCAGCACCAGTCCGAACAGGGTCAGGGTGTTGATGGAATAGCCCAGCAGGTACAGCACCGCGAAGGTACCCACCACCGACACCGGCACCGCCAGCAGCGGGATGATCGAGGCGCGCCAGGTCTGCAGGAACAGGATCACCACCAGCACCACCAGCAGGGTGGCTTCCAGCAGCGTCGTGATCACCGACTTGATGGAATCGCGCACGAACACCGTGGTGTCGTACACCGAGGTGATTTCCACGCCCGGCGGCAGCTTCTTGCGGATTTCCGCCATCTTGGCGACGACCGCGTCGCGGATCTCCAGCGCGTTGGCGCCGGGGGCCTGGAAGATGCCCAGCGCGGCGGCGTTCATGCCGTTCAGGCGCGCGCGCAGGGTGTAGTCGCCGGCGGCCAGTTCGATCCGGGCCACGTCCGACAGGCGCACGATTTCGCCTTCATTGCCGCTCTTGAGCACGATGTCGCCGAATTCCTCGGCGCTTTCCAGACGGCCCTTGGCGTTGATCGGCAGCAGGAAGTCGCTGCCGTTGGGCATCGGCTCGGCGCCGAGCTGGCCGGCCGAGACCTGCACGTTCTGCTCGCGCACCGAACGCAGCACGTCGCTGGCGGTCAGGCCGCGCGCGGCGACCTTGTCCGGATCCAGCCAGATGCGCATGGCGTAGTCGCCGCCACCGAAGGCCTGGGCGTCGCCCACGCCGGTGATGCGCGCCATCTCGTCCTTGACGTGCAGGCGCATGTAGTTGCGCAGGTACAGCGAGTCGTACTTGCCGTCCTTTGAGACCAGATGGACGACCATCAGGAACACGGGCGACTGCTTCTGCGTGGTGACGCCCTGGCGGCGCACGTCCTCGGGCAGGCGCGCCTGCGCCTGGGCGACGCGGTTCTGCACGCGTACCGCCGCCTCGTCCGGATCGGTGCCCGGCTTGAAGGTCACGGTGAGCTGCAGCACGCCGTCGGAACCGGCGACGGACTTGATGTACATCATGTCCTCGACGCCGTTGATGGCCTCTTCCAGCGGGGTGGCGACGGTTTCGGCGATGACCTTGGGATTGGCGCCGGGATAGACGGTGCGCACGACCACTGAGGGCGGCACCACTTCGGGGTATTCGCCGATCGGCAGCATCGGGATCGAGATCAGGCCGGCGGCGAAGATCACGATCGACAACACCGCGGCGAAGATCGGCCGGTCGATGAAGAATTTTGAGAAGTCCATGGGTGGATTTCCTGGAAAATGGGAAAGCAGAGGACTCGCCCCTCCCCCGACGTTGGGGGAGGTGGGGAGGGACGGCTCAGGCGTTGCCCTGCCCGCCTCCGGCGGGCAGGGCGGGGTTTACTTCATGGCGACGGCGTCGGGCGCGGGGGCCTTGTCTTCCGGCTTGGCATCCATCGCGACCACCTTGGCGTTCACCGGCATGCCGGGGAAGAACACCTTCTGCACGCCGTTGATGATCACGCGGTCACCGGCGGCCAGGCCCTGCTCGACGATGCGAAGGCCCTGGACCATGCGGCCCAGCTTCACGTCGCGGCGCTGCGCCTTGCCTTCCTTGTCGACCACGTAGACGTAGCGGCGGTCCTGATCGGTGAGCACGGCCTTGTCGTCGATCAGCGCGGCCTTGAACTCGCCGCTGCCCAGCAGGCGCACGCGGGCGTACAGCCCCGGCGTGAACAGGCGATCCTTGTTGTCCAGCACCGCGCGGGCGCGGATCGTGCCGGTGCTGCGATCGACCTGGTTGTCGAGGAAGTCCACCGTGCCGCTGTAGGGGAAGCCCTGGTCGTCGGCCAGCGCGACCTGCACCGGTACCTTGCCGTCGCGCTCGCTCGGACGCTCGCCCTTGCGGGCCATCTCGGCGTAACGCAGGAAGGCGCGTTCGTCGGCGTCGAAGTGCACGTGCACCTTGTCCAGCGACACCAGCGTGGTCAGCACGCTGGCGCTGTCGCCGGCGGTGACCAGGTTGCCGGCGGTCACCAGCGCGCGTCCTGCGCGGCCGTCGATCGGCGCGCGCACCTGGGTCCATTCCAGGTTGAGGCGGGCCGAGTCCACGGCGGCCTGGGCGGCGGCGACGTTCGCCTGCGCCTGCGCGGCGGCGGAACGGCGCTGCTCGTACTCCTCGGTGGAGATGGCCTGCAGCTCGGACAGCTTGCGCGCGCGTTCGGCCTCGCTGCGGCCCAGTTCGGCCTGGGTGCGGGCACGTGCCAGTTCGGCCTGCGCGCGCGCCAGTTCGGCGCGGTAGCTGCGCGCGTCGATGGTGAAGAGGACTTCGCCCTTCTTCACTTCCTGGCCTTCGGTGTAGTTGACGCGATCGATGTAGCCGGACACGCGCGGACGCAGTTCGACGTTCTCGATGGCTTCGATGCGGCCGCTGAATTCGTCCCACTGGCTGACCGGCTTGATCAGCACCGGGGCGATGCTGACCGAAGGCGGCGGCGGGGCGCCGCCCTCGCTGGCCTGGCCGCCGCTGCAGCCGGCCAGGATGGCCAGCGACAGCACACTGGCCGCGCCCAGGGCAAGGAATCGTCGCGTACGCGGAGCGATGTCGATGTACTTGTTCATGGAAGTCTCGTGGTGGGTGGGGAGGGAACGACGGGCGTGAAGCCTAAGACCTGAACTTAAGTTGAGGTCAAGCGGGGGCGGCATCGCCCCAGCGGGAAGCGGGAAAATCGGAGAACAGCGTCCGGGTCGGCGCCGCCGCCAGCTCCTTGGAATAGGAGACGATCGGCAGCGGCTTGCCGTGACGGCTCAGCAACGACACCGCATTGCGTCCTACCGCCAGCGCGTTGGGCCATTCGGCGCAGGCGTTGCCGGCGTTGGCCGGCGTGCAGATCGGCTTGTCCACCGACAGCAGCTGCACGCGCACGCCCAGTGCGTGCGCTTCCTCGTGCAGCACCTGCGCCATCATCCGCATGGTGGCGCCGGTCACCGAAGCATGTCCGTAGCCGGACCATCCGCGCTCGGCGAACGGGCCGCCGACCAGGATGTAGTGCGTGGTGCCACCCGACTCGGCCAGCAGCGGCAGCAGGTGCCGGGCCGCGGCCAGGTGCGGGATGACGTCCATTTCCAGTTTGTGGCGAAGCACGTCGGCGGGCTTGTCCAGCAGGCGTCCGGATTCGAGCGGGCTGGTCAGGCTGGCGAACACCGCGCGCAGCGGCCGGCCGCGCGCGCGGATGTCGCGGGCCAGCCGCGCCGCATCGTCATCGCTGAAGATGCAGCCGCTGTGCATGAACTCCAGGCCGGGCTCGTCGGTGAAGCGATCGGCCAGCGCCTGCATGCGCGGGCCTTCGCGTCCGACCGCCAGCACCGGGCTGCCGACTTCCAGCAACGCGCCGACCACGCCGGCACCGACCGTGCCGGCGGCGCCCAGCACCAGCGCCTGCGGATGGGCGGCACCGCCTTTCATGGCCGGCTCCGGCGGGAGCCCGCGCCGGTCAGCAGCGCACGCTGGCCGAATGCGCGGGCGCGCAGCACGGTCGCGGCGCCCGACTGCATCCGGCGCGGCACGGTGAATTCCCGGAAACCCGCCACCGGCGGCCGCGGGGACAGGCGCGCACGCGACGGTTCGGTCAGCGTGTCGGCGGACTGTCCCCGTGACCAACGGCGCCACCACCGGGCCAGCAGGCCGGACACGCCGCCAGGCGCTTGGGGGAGGGAGGCGGCGGCGTAGTCCGGGGCGGTGGCTTTCACCGCGTCGGCGGGGGAGGGTTCCGACGTGGGAGAAAGTGTGGAACGGGCGGACGGGAAAGCGATATCCGGATCCTGCGGCGTGATTGCACGATCCTGCGGTGCGGAACCGGGACGCACGGTCGCCGCCAGGTTCAGGCGCAGCGGCAGGGACGGCGACGCCGGCCGGCCGGGGAAATGTGAGGCAAGTATCCCGCTCATGGGATGTTTACTCCCGCATTCGGGACAATCAGGGGGAGCAGCCCGGAAATGGCCATTGACGAGGCACTGCCTTGACCCGAATCCATCGTTTCCTGACCCCGCCGGGGACGCAGGCGGATCTCCACGCCGGGCGCGCGATGGGCCAGGGCAAACGACCGCATGACCGGTGTTTCGGACAGGCGGCGAACGGCCAGGGGGAGACGGTTGGGCAGGGAAAGCGACATGGGGGAGGTCATCGCCAGCGGAACAGGTGGCTACCTTATGCCTTCAATGGGGACTTGATTAGTCCGGATTTAGGGGAATAATCATCCCGCTGGCGGTCCAATCCGGATCCGCCTCCCCGGAGTCTCCCCCCATGAGCCACGATCTCAACGACACGCTGATCTTCGTCAAGGTGGTCGAACAGGGCAGTTTCATCGCCGCCGCCAAGACGCTCGGCCTGCCCAAGACCACGGTCAGCCGCAAGGTGCAGGAACTGGAAACGCGCCTGGGCGCGCAGTTGCTGCACCGGACCACCCGCAAGCTGGGCCTCACCGAAGCGGGCAACATCTATTACGAACATTGCCAGCGCATCGCGCGCGAACTGAGCGAGGCCGAAAGCGCGGTCAACCAGTTGCAGGGCGGCCCGCGCGGCTGGCTGCGCTTCACCACGCCGTATTCGATCGGCATCGACAAGATTGCCCCGCTGCTGGGCGAATTCCACGCGCAGTACCCGGAGATCCGGGTGGAGATGCTGCTCAGCAACGAACCGCTGGATCTGATCGGCGGCGAGATCGACGTGGCGCTGCGGCTGGGCAACCTGCCCGATTCCAACCTGGTCGCGCGCCGGCTGGGCGTGCTGCGCACCCAGGTCTACGCCAGCAAGAGCTATCTGGCCCGCTACGGCGAACCGCTGGGGCCGGACGATCTCCAGCACCATCGCGCGCTGGCGATGCCCAAGCACCGGCGCGGCGGCGGCAGCTTCTGCTGGACCCTCAACGACGGCAACCAGGACAAGGACTTCGCGATCAATCCGATCCTGGTCGCCAACGATCCGGCCGCGCTGAAGGGCGCGCTGCTGTGCGGCGAGGGCCTGATGGTGGCGGCCGACGTGATGGTCAAGCCATATCTGGAACAGGGCTACGTGCAGCGCGTGCTGGCCGGCTGGACCGGACCGGAATTCGAGTTCAACGCGGTGTTCCCGCGCGGCCGCATGATGTCGCCGAAGGTGCGCGCGTTCGTCGACTTCCTGGTCGAGCGGCTGAAGTTCGACATGGACTACATGATGGAACACTGCCCGGTGTACCTGAAGCAGCAGGCCGAGGCCTGCGCGAGCGCGCTGGCCGAATCGGCGCGCCGCGAAACCGAAGCGGAGGAGGCGGCGGAGATCGCCACGGGCCGCCGCGTGCTGGCGGAAGTCGTGGAGTGACACGCTCCCCGCGTCGTCGCCACGGAACCGGCTAACATGCCGCCGTGGCGCGACGCGCGCGCCTTGCCGGAGGCGAACGATGAAAGCATGGATTCCCGTGGCCGCGATGGTGTTGCTGGCGGCCTGCAAACCCGCCGCGGAGCCGCAACCCGCCGCCGCTCCCGCACCCGCCGCCACGCCGGCCGAAGCCGCGGCCCCGCCAGCGGCTTCCACCCCCGAACCGATTGCGCAGACCCATGGCGGCGCGGCCGCACCGACACCCGCCGCGGCCGGCGAAGCGGACGATCACACCGAGACCAACCAGCGCATCGGCCAGCTGCTGGGCGACGCCACGCGCTATGAAACCGCGATCGTGGCGTTCCAGCAGGCGGTCGCGCAGAAGGACGCCGCCACGGTGGCGGCGATGATCGACTTCCCGTTCAAGACCACCGTCGACGGCAAGTCCACGACCATCAGGAATGCGCCCGAATTCATCACCCAGTACGGCCGCATCGTCACTCCCGCGATGGCCGACACCATCGTCCGCCAGCGTTACTCGGACCTGTTCGTGAATTACAAGGGCGTGATGTTCGGCCGCGGCGAAGCCTGGCTCAACGGCATCTGCGTGGACAAGGCCTGCAACTCCTTCAACGTCCGCGTGGTGGCGCTGCAACCGACCCAGTGAGTCCCCCGACCTGTGGGAGCGACGTAAGCCGCGAAGCTTTTGAGGGCCACCTCCGTCGGAGATCGGCGCATCGCGACTTGCGTCGCTCCCACAAGGTGGGTATCCCCAACAAAACAGGGCGGCCATGGCCGCCCTGTTTCATCGCGCCGTCGAATGCGAAAGCGCGCTATTCCACTTTCACTTCCACCCGCCGCGCCTCGTCGGCGTTGCCGTTGCCCTCGGTCTGCATCGGCTTGTCCAGCTCGATGCGTTCGGCGGCGACGCCATTGACCACCAGCCACTGCTGAATGGCCTGCGCGCGCTGCTTGGCCAGTTCCTGGTTGGTCGCCAGATCGCCGCTGGCGTCGTGGAAGCCGGACACCCGCGCCTTGCTGTCGGGTTTGGCGTGCAGGCTGCCGAGCACGCTGGCCAGGCGCGCGCTGGCGTCGGCCGGCACCACCGCCGAGCCGACGTCGAAGTACACCTTGGCGAGGTGATCGTTGGTCAGCTCGGCCACATGCATCGATTCGGCCGAATGGGCGCTGCCCGCCGCCGCGCTTGCGCCGCCCTTGAACCAGCCGTCCACCGGCAGCAGCGGGACCAGCAGCAGGGCGACGATGTTGATGATCTTGATCAGCGGATTGATGGCCGGGCCGGCGGTGTCCTTGTAGGGATCGCCGACGGTGTCGCCGGTGACCGCGGCCTTGTGCGCGTCCGAACCCTTGCCACCGTGATGGCCTTCCTCGATGTATTTCTTGGCGTTATCCCAGGCGCCGCCGCCGGTGCACATCGAAATGGCGACGAACAGGCCGGTGACGATCGTGCCCATCAGCAGGCCGCCCAGCGCGGCCGGACCCAGCAGCAGGCCGACGATGATCGGGATGATCAGCGGCAGCAGCGACGGCACGATCATTTCGCGGATCGCCGACTTGGTCAGCAGATCCACCGCCTTGTCGTACTCCGGCTTGCCGGTGCCCTCCATGATTCCCTTGATTTCGCGGAACTGGCGGCGCACTTCCTCCACCACCGCGCCGGCCGAACGGCCCACCGCCTGCATCGCGAAGGCGCCGAACAGGTACGGGATCAGGCCGCCGATCAGCAGGCCGACCACCACCTTGGGATCGTTGATGGCGAAGCTGACCGCGCCTTCGCCGAATTTCTCGCCCAGTTTGTGCGCGTAGTCGGCGAACAGCACCAGCGCGGCCAGCGCGGCCGAACCGATCGCATAGCCCTTGGTCACCGCCTTGGTGGTGTTGCCGACCGCGTCCAGGGCGTCGGTGATCTTGCGGATGTCCGGGCCCAGTTCGCTCATTTCGGCGATGCCGCCGGCGTTGTCGGTGATCGGGCCGTAGGCATCCAGCGCGACCACCATGCCCGCCATCGACAGCATCGCGGTGGCGGCGACGGCGACGCCGTACAGGCCGCCCACCCAGAAGCTGGCGAGGATGGCGACCGCCACCGCGATCACCGGCAGCGCGGTGGACTTCATCGACACCGCCAGGCCGGCGATGATGTTGGTGGCGTGGCCGGTTTCCGATGCCTTGGCGACCTGCTGCACCGGCGCGTACTCGGTGGCGGTGTAGTACTCGGTGATCACCACCATCGCCGCGGTCAGCACCAGCCCGATCAGCGCGCAGCCGAACAGCGGCATCATCAGTTCCGGCGCGAACATCGACCGGGTGACGAAGAAGAACGCGATGGCGGCCAGCACGCCGGAAACCGCGAGTCCGCGATACAGCGCGTTCATGATCTTGCCGCCTTCACGCGCCTTGACGAAGAAGGTGCCGATGACCGAAGCCACGATCGACACCGCGCCCAGCACCAGCGGATAGACCACGCCGGCCCAGCCGTAGGTGGCGAAGGAGATGCCGGCGATCAGCATCGCCGCGATCACCGTCACCGCGTAGGTCTCGAACAGATCGGCGGCCATGCCGGCGCAGTCGCCGACGTTGTCGCCCACGTTGTCGGCGATCACCGCCGGGTTGCGCGGATCGTCCTCGGGAATGCCGGCTTCGACCTTGCCGACCAGATCCGCGCCGACGTCGGCGCCCTTGGTGAAGATGCCGCCGCCCAGGCGCGCGAAGATCGAGATCAGCGAGGCGCCGAAAGCCAGGCCGACCATCGGCTGCAACGCCGCCTTGATCGCCGCCTCGGTGGGCTGGCCGTTCCAGACCACGATGAAGTAGCCGGCCACGCCCAGCAGGCCCAGGCCGACCACCAGCAGGCCGGTGACCGCGCCGCCGGTGAAGCTGATCTTCAGCGCCTGGTTCAGGCCGTGGGTGGCGGCCTCGGCCGTGCGCACGTTGGCGCGCACCGAGACGAACATGCCGATGAAGCCGGCCACGCCCGACAGCAACGCGCCGATGGCGAAGCCGATGGCGGTGGGCCAGCCCAGCGCGGGGACCAGGCCGATGATCAGGAACAGGATGACGCCGACGATCGCGATGGTGGTGTACTGCCGGCGCAGGTAGGCGCTGGCGCCTTCCTGCACCGCTGCCGCGATTTCCTGCATGCGCGGATTGCCGGCAGGCCGGGAAAGAATCCAGCGTGCCGAGAATATTCCGTAAAGAATTGCCACCGCGGCGCAGACCAGCGCCAGCGTCAAACCGTGTTGTTCCAGCATGACCCCTCCCAAGGTTGATCGACGACGTCCGGCGAGTGCATGACCGGTCGAAAATCCGGGTGGGGCGGTGATCCCGATGGAGCCTGTCGAACGGGATACAGCCACTGCGGCGAGGGGCCGCGCGGATACCGACGTGTTCAGACAATCCCTGGAGCGCCCCGAGTATGACCCGAGCCCGGCCCGCCCGCCAACCACGAGCCGGGGTTCAGGCAGGCCGTGCCAGCCTTGCGCGGTCGTGTTCCCGAGGTTGCCCGATGCGTCCGATTTCCCCCCTCGTCCTCACCGCCACCCTGGCCGTCGCCGTTGTCCTGCCGACGTTTGCGGCCGAACCGCAGCCGGAGATCAAGCGGCCCGGCGCCGCCACCGCGCAGGCGGTGGGCGCGGTCCATACCATCCGCCAGATTCCGGAGGCGTGCGCCCGTTTCGAGGGCATGTTCACCGGCGATGCGGCGCAGCCCTACCGTTTCAGCGTGGTCCGCACCAGCGCCCAGTGCCAGCCGCGCGCGCGCCTGCTGGACGCGGCCAAGGCCAAGCCGGACACGGCGTCGGGCTGGCTGCTCAACGATGTGATCCGCATTCCCAGCGCGGCCTGCGCCTCGCAGCAGGCGGTCGTCCGCATCTGGCGCAAGCCGGTGGCGGTCAGCACGCCGGACAAGGATGGCCAGGGCCAGGCCCGCATCTATCTGGAAGACGCCAAGCAGGACATCGCCGCCGGCAAGATCGCGCAGGCGAAGATTCCGCTGTTCGCCGCCGGGATGAAGGTCGAGGGCAAGTGTCCCTAGGGCGGGGGGCTGCCTGTCGGCGCCATCGTCGTTGCTCGACGAGGGCCGGTGGAATCCACTCGGATCATGCCGCGTCATTTCAACAATGCGTGCAATGACCGCACGCGGCGCACGCGGCGCACGCGGGTCCAGCCGCGCGTGCGCCCGTGGATGAAACTCAGTTCTTCAGCGGCTTGGACGGCTTGAGCTTGCCGGACATGGCGTCGAACGCGGCCTGATCCGACGGCGACAGGTTCGGCCGGCCCGCGAGGAAGCCCATGGTGATGCCGCCGATCACGTAGTAGGTCTCGCCGGCTTCCACTTCCAGGTTGAGCACGTCCTTGGCTTCCGAATGCACGGTGTATGCGTGCGCGCCGGGTTCCACCGCGACGACGAAGTAGCTGCCGCTGCTCAGCTTGCCGAGTTCGGTTTCGCCTTCGCGCACGATGTAGTTGACGGCGGCGCCGGCGAACTTCTTTTCACGGAAGAACACGATCTGGCCCTTGCCCGCCTCCGGAGCGGCGATGGCGATCGCGCCCTTGGACTGCGAAGCCGGCGCGGGCGCGTCGGCGGCGGGTGCCGGCGCAGGTGCTTGTTCCTGTGGTGCGGGCGAGGGGGTGGCATCGGCCGCTTCCGCCGGCGCCGCGGTGGCGGCTTCCTGGGCGGCGATGGCGAACGGGGCACACAGGACTGCGGCGATCACGAGGCGGGTCAGGCGGAAACGCATGGATGTTCTACTCCGTTGGTTGGGTGGTGGTGCGTGGGGATCCGGATGGCGGTGTCTGCGCGACGACGCAGGCCGGCGAAGGCGATGGCGCCGCCGCCGATGGCGGCAGGGCCTGCGCGAGCCGGGCCCGCGCGTGGGTGCCGGCGGGCAGTTCGATTTCCCTGCCCTTGAGGAAATAGGCGAAAGGGCCGGCGACGACGGCCGTGCCGATGGCGGCATGCGAGCGATCCTGGCCGCTGCCGCCCAACTTGAAACCGCGCAGTCGTATCTGTTCGCCCTGGTATTCGAGATACCGCGCCGCCAGCAGGATTTCACCCGGCTTGCCGCCGCCGCGCGACGGCTCGGCATGCACGACTTCGCCGACGCCGGCGGTGCCGGCGGGCAAGGTGCCGTCGGAGGTGAGCACGGGCGCGACAAGCGTCAGGCGGAAGCGATCGCCGCGTTGGGCGCGGGCGGAACTCAGGGTGTCGGCGAGCGCGAGTTCCAGTTCCGCGCCATCCGATGGCGGGCAGGCCGGCACGCCCGCAGCGGTGGGTGCCTGCGGCGAAACCACGGGATCGGAGGGAATCGTCTGACCGGGCGTGACGGCGCCAGCGATGCCGGACGCGCACAGCAACGCCAGCGCCCCCAAGGCGCGAACCGTCGACATCGGGTTTCCCCTTCAGATTTCCCCGCGCGCAGGCTAGCGCAGGCGCGGGGAACTGCATAGGGGGATATCGCGGCGAAGTTCGAGGCGACGGTGGGACCTGGTCCCACCCGCGTCACTGAACGATGGACAAGGGAACGAGCAGCAAGACGGCGCCACGATGTTTCACCGTGGATGCCACTTCTGATCTTACCCCTCCCACTTCGGCAGCTTCTGCTTCACCGCCACGTTCTTCAGCGCGACGTACTTCGGCAGGCCATCGCGGCCGAACTCGGGATAGGCCTCGCCGCGGATCAGCGGCTCCAGATATTTGCGCGCGGCGGCGGTGATGCCGTAGCCGTCCTTGCGCAGGAAGCCGTTCGGCATTTTCTTTTCGTGGTTGGCGACCTTTTCCAGCGGCGCGGCTTCGATCTTCCAGCGGTATGGCGAGTCGGACGTGCGCACGATCACCGGCATCACCGCGTTCTGTCCCTTCAGCGCGTACTGCACCGCCGCCTTGCCGACCGCCTGCGCCTGTTCCCAGTCGGTCTTCGAGGCGATGTGGCGGGCCGAGCGCTGTAGGTAGTCGGGCAGGGTCCAGTGGACCTTGAAGCCCAGTTGATCCTTGACCCGGCCAGCCAGATAGGAAGCCACGCCGCCGAGCTGGGTGTGCCCAAACGAATCCTTGCCACCGCCGGCGTCGGCGACGAAGCGGCCGTCGGCGTGCTGGATGCCCTCGCTGGCCACCACCACGCACCAGCCGACCCGGGCGACGACCTTCTTCACCTGGGCCAGGAACGCCGCCTCGTCGTAGGCGCGCTCGGGGAACAGGATGATCTGGGGCGCGTCGTCCGGCGACTGCCCGGCCAGGCCGGCGGCGGCGGCCAGCCAGCCGGCATGGCGGCCCATGGCTTCGTAGACGAACACCTTGGTGGAGGTCTCGGCCATCGCGGCCACGTCCAGCGCCGCTTCGCGCACGGACACCGCGGTGTACTTGGCGGCCGAGCCGAAGCCCGGACAGGTGTCGGTGACGGCCAGATCGTTGTCGACTGTCTTGGGCACGCCGATGCAGGTCAGCGGATAGTCGAAGGCCTTGGCCAGCTGCGACACCTTGAGCGCGGTGTCGGCCGAGTCGTTGCCGCCGTTGTAGAGGAACCAGCGCACATCGTGGGCCTTGAACACCGCCAGCAGGCGCTCGTAGCGGGCGCGGTCGGCTTCCAGCGACTTCAGCTTGACCCGGCACGAGCCGAACGCGCCGCCGGGGGTCTGGGCGAGCGCGCGGATGGCCGCGGCGGACTCCTTGCTGGTGTCGATCAACTCTTCGCGCAGGGCGCCGAGGATGCCGTTGCGGGCCGCCAAGACCTTGATTTTACGGGCGCGGGCCTCGCCGATGACCGCCGCGGCGGTGGCGTTGATGACGGCGGTGACGCCGCCGGACTGCGCATAAAGTAGGGTGCCCTGGGACATGTGGGGTTCGTTCCGGGTTGCTGGGATGCGGTAAGCTTCACACAGATGACGCGGTGCAGCGAGGCGCGGAGGATCCCGCCGCCCGGCACCGCCAGCAGGATTCTAGTTCGGGAGTTACACAATGCGATTGGTTCTACTGGGCCCCCCCGGGTCGGGCAAGGGCACTCAGGCGGCGCGTCTGAAGGAATATCTGCAGGTTCCCCACATTTCCACCGGTGATCTGCTCCGCGCGGAAGTCGCGGCGGGCACGCCGCTGGGCGTGCAGGCCAAGGAAATCATGGCGCGCGGCGATTTCGTCAGCGACGAAATCCTGCTGGGCATGCTGGAGGATCGGTTCGCCCGTCCGGATACCGCCAACGGCTTCATCCTCGACGGCTACCCGCGCAACCTGGTCCAGGCCGACGCGCTGGGCGTGCTGCTGGAGCGGATCCGCCAGCCGATGGATTTCGCGGTGCAACTGGAAGTCCCCACCGATCTGCTGGTGGAACGCATCGCCGGCCGGGCCAAGGCCGAAGGCCGTGACGATGATTCGCCGGAAGTGGTCCGCAACCGCCTGGACAAGTACACCAGCCAGACCGCGCCGGTCATCGAGTACTACCGCCAGCACGGCCAGCTCACCGTCGTCGATGGCGTCGGCTCGCTGGATGAGGTGTTCAGCCGCCTGATCGAGGCGCTGGCGCCGGCCAAGGAAGTCGGCTGAGGCCGGCTTCCGCACGGCCGCGGCCGCCGCGCGATTGCGTGGCGGCCCTTCGCGACGCGGCCGACCGCCGCTGATATCGCACCCCTGTTTACCCTGCCCGGGCCCCGGCGTCCGTGTGCCGCGCCGCCGCCGGCGCTCCGGCGTGCCGAAAGGGGAGCACTGGGCTAAAGTCTCGTCGTTCACCACGGAAACGTCGTCTTGAAGATCCACATTCTGGGAATCGCCGGTACCTTCATGGGCGGCGTGGCCGCGCTTGCTCGCGAGCTGGGGCACGAGGTCGAAGGCAGCGACCAGGCGATTTATCCGCCGATGTCCACGCAGTTGGAGAACCTCGGCATCGCGCTGGCGCAGGGTTACCAGGCGCGCAACATCTCGCCGGACTGCGAGGAGATCGTCATCGGCAACGCGCTCTCGCGCGGCAACGACGCGGTCGAGGCGGTGCTGGACGAGGGCCGCCGCTACACCTCCGGCGCGCAGTGGCTGTCCGAGCGCGTGCTGCCCGGCCGCGACACCCTCGCGGTCGCCGGCACCCACGGCAAGACCACCACCACCACCATCCTGACCTACCTGCTGGAAGCGGCCGGACGCTCGCCGGGTTTCCTGATCGGCGGCGTGGCCGAGGACTTCGGCGTGTCGGCGCGGGTTGGCCAGGGGCGCGAGTTCGTGGTGGAGGCGGACGAATACGACACCGCGTTCTTCGACAAGCGCAGCAAGTTCGTCCACTACCGGCCGCTGGTGGCGATCCTCAACAACCTGGAATACGACCATGCCGACATCTTTCCGGACGTGGCCGCGATCCAGCGCCAGTTCCACCACCTGGTCCGCACGGTGCCGCGCCGCGGCCGCCTGATCGTCAACGGCGAGGACGCGCGCCTGGCGGAAGTGCTGGCGATGGGCTGCTGGACGCCGGTGGAACGCTTCGGCTTCGATCCCGCGCTGGAGTGGAGCGCACGGCTGATCCGCGAGGACGGCAGTGTCTTCGCGGTGTCGCACCGGGGCCGCGAACTCGGTGAAGTGCACTGGCCGCTGCTGGGCCGCCACAACGTGCTCAACGGACTGGCCGCGCTGGCCGCGGTGAACGCGGTCGACGTGGATCCGGCGACGGTGATGCCGGCGCTGGCGCGCTTCCGCAGCGTCAAGCGGCGACTGGAAGTCATCGGTGAGGCCGATGGCATCACCCTGTACGACGATTTCGCCCACCATCCCACCGCCATCCATACGACCCTGGAAGGGCTGCGGGCGAAGGTCGGCGACGCGCGCATCGTGGTGGCGATGGAGCCGCGCAGCAACTCGATGCGGCTGGGCGCGCACGCCGATGCGCTGGCGCCCTCGCTGGCGCTGGCCGACGCGGTGGTGTTCCTGCACCGGCCGGAACTGCCGTGGGACGCCGGCAAGGTGGTCGATGCGATTCGCGGCGATGCGCGCACGGTGCCGGACGTGGAAGCGTTGATTGCCGCGCTGCGGTCGATCGCGCGTCCGGGCGACCATGTGGTGTTCATGTCCAACGGCGGCTTCGACGGCGCGCCGCGCCGCTTCCTGGCAGCGCTGCGGGAAACCGCGTAGGGTGGATCCCGCCCCACCACCGCCCAGTATCGATGACTGTTCCGTGGATGGATTCCGATATGCCACCTTGGACCGTGGTTGACGGAGATCCGATGACCGAAATCCTGCCGTTGTTTCCCCTGCATGCCGTGCTGCTGCCCGGTGCGGGCCTGGGCTTGCGGGTGTTCGAGCGGCGGTATCTGGATCTGGTGCGCGACTGCGGGCGATCCGGTCGCGGCTTCGGCATCTGCCTGATTCTGGAAGGCGAGGAGGCGGGGCAGCCCGCGGTGCCGGCCGCCTATGGCACGGAGGCCATGATCGAGGATTTCGATACCGGCCCCGACGGCCTGCTCGCCCTGCGCGTGCGCGGCGCGCGCCGGTTCCGGGTCATCCGCACCCGCGTGCGCGACAACGGCCTGGTGATGGGCGAAGTGCACTGGTCCGAGCCCGATCCCGACGACGAACTGCAACCCCAGCACGGCCTGCTGGCGACGCTGCTGCAGAGCCTGCTCGAACAGGCCGGCGCGGATCTGACGCGGATCACCCCGGCGCAGATGGACAGCGCCGCGTGGGTGGGATGGCGGCTGGCGGAACTGCTGCCGCTGACCGCGCAGCAGCGGGCGATGCTGCTGCAGGAAGACAATCCGCACGTGCGGCTGGATCGGCTGCTCGCGGCAATCGCCTGAGCGCGCCTCACCGAGGGGCGGCAGGCTCCGGCGGAGGGATGGGCGCATCGTCCGTGCGCACGCGCAGCACCGGCAGTTTCGATTGCGGGTGCGGTTCGATCCGGTGCTGCATCGGCGCGGTGGCGGCACTGACCGCCAGCAGCGCGGCGTCGGCTTCGCGCAGCGGGCGCCACACGCCCACCAGGCGGAACGCCTGCTGATGCTTCAACACCTGCGCGCTGCCAATCCATAGCGGGGTATCGCCCGGTTGCAGCAGGGTGTTCGCCGGCCACAGCCGCAGCACGAAGCGCAGGCCGGGCTGGGCGCCGTCGCGCACCATCAGCAGGCTCTCGGCGCGGGTGTCCAGGGTCGCCGGCAGCACCGGCTGCTCGGCCGGGGACAGATCGGTATCCAGCAGGTTGAGCGCGTCCTCCCAGCCGGCCTGCGGCTGCGCCCGCCAGCCGGCCGCTTCCAGCCGCGCCTGCAGCGGCGCCAGCGGCCCGGCCACCTGCACGTCCAGCGGCCAGCGCTGTTCGTCGTCGAACTCGTTGCGGCGCGCCGGCAGCCGCTGCCAGCCTTCCCGCCACCAGTTGTCCATCGCCATCGCCCGCACCATCACCGGGGTCTCGAACTGCGCCAGCATGCGGTCGACATTGCGCGGCGCGTGCCACAGCGCGGCGGCGGCGAAAGCGCCGTAGAACAGCCAGCCCAGCGGGGTGATCCAGAACGAACGCAGCATGCGCCGCCGGTAGGCGATGCCCAGCACCAGCAGCCAGACGATGCCGAATAACATGCCGCCGATGATGTCGCTGAGCCAGTGCGCGCCCAGGTAGATGCGGGCGAAGCCGATCAGCGCGACCACTATTCCCGAGACCAGATACGGCCAGACCCGCTGGCGGCCCGGCAGTTCGCGCGCGATCAGCACCGCGAAGAAGCCGAAGGTGATGGTCGCCATCGTCACCGCGATGGACGGGAAGCCGAAGCCGCTGCTCACCGACGGCGGCTTGGGAATGTCGACCGAGGCGCCCAGCCACGCGGTCAGCGCCAGGCCGAACGCCAGCGCGGCCAGCCAGTGCGCCGCCGCCATCCAGCGCCGGCGCCAGCACAGGTAGACCAGCACCAGCAGCGAGGCCGGCGCCAGCACCTGTTCGTCGCCGAGCGAGGCGATCGCGGCCAGCGGCTGGTCCGCCAACGGGTTGCGCAGCGCCTGCATCAGTTCGTGCACGGCCAGGTCGATGCCCAGCGGTTCGCCGTGGCCGATGACGATGACCAGGAACGCGAACCACACCCAGACGATCGCCAGCAGCAGGATCGCCAGCAGCGCCAGCGGCACCGATTCGCGGCGTTTGGGATCGAACACCGCCGCCGAGTAGCGGCCGATGACCGGGTGCGCGTGCGACCAGGCCAGCGCGCGCGCCAGCAGCGCGTCGGCATGGGCGGCGAACCAGCGGTAGCTGTACAGCACCAGCGCCCAGGCCAGGGCCAGCACCACCAGCAGCAGACCCAGTACCAGCCCCAGCCGTCCGGCGACCGCGGCCACCGCGTCGTAGGCATGGCCGAACACCCAGCCCGGCAGCAGGAACAGCGCGGCCCACGAGATCGCCGCCAGCACGCTGGCGGGCAGGTAGCGCTTCATCGGCATCCGCAGCATGCCCGCCACCGCCGGCACGAACGGCCGGATGGGTCCGACGTAGCGGGCGATCAGGATGCTCTTGAAGGCATTGCGCCGGAACAGCACCTCGCCGCGGTCGAGCAATTGCGGATAGCGGCTGAAAGGCCAGTGGCGGCGCAGTTGCGGCCCCCAGCGATGACCGACCCAGAAACTGGTGCCATCGCCGGCCAGCGCGCCGAGCGCGGCGCAGACGAGGGCGTAGGGGCCCGAGATCTCGCCCAGGCCGATCAGCACGCCGACCGCGAACAGCAGCGGCAGCGCCGGCACGATCGCGCCCAGGATGATCACCGCGTCGCAGAAGGCGATCGCGAAAATCACCGCGCCCGCGGCCACCGGATGTGCGCTGATCCAGGCCAGCAGCGAGTCGAACCAGGACGGATTCATCGCCCGGATTATAGGCGGCCGTTCATGACTGGCATCCCGTCTGATGGGCGTGGACTTTCAGTGTGAAAAATGGCTGGCGGGGTGATCCCGACACCCGTATCCGGCAGTTCGTCCCCGTCGCGACCGGCCCGTCGCCCGGCCGGGGCATCCGGAGGGGTATCCTGAAAGCCTCCCCTTTCCATCGCCGGACTCAGGATTTCCATGGCCAGTTTGCAGGGCAAGACTCTCTTCATCACCGGCGCCTCGCGCGGCATCGGCCTGGCCATCGCCCTGCGCGCGGCCCGCGACGGCGCCAACGTGGCGATCGCGGCCAAGTCGTCGGTTCCCAACCCCAAGCTGCCGGGCACCATCCACAGTGCGGCGCAGGCGGTCACCGAGGCGGGCGGGCAGGGCCTGGCGCTGAAATGCGACATCCGCGAGGAGGACGACGTGCGCGCGGCGGTGGCCGCGACCGTGGACGCCTTCGGCGGCATCGACATCCTGGTCAACAACGCCAGCGCGATCTGGCTGGCCGGGGTGCTGGACACGCCGATGAAGCGCTTCGACCTGATGAACCAGGTCAACGCGCGCGGCAGTTTCCTGTGCGCGCAGGCGTGCCTGCCGTACCTGCGCCAGGCGGCCAATCCGCACATCCTCACCCTGGCGCCGCCGCCGTCGCTGGATCCGCGCTGGTGGGCGCCGCACACCGGCTACACCCTGGCGAAGATGGGCATGAGCTTCGTGACCCTGGGCCTGGCCGGCGAGTTCGGCCCGCAGGGCGTGGCGGTGAACGCGCTGTGGCCGCGCACGATCATCGCCACCGACGCCCTGAACATGATCCCCGGCGTCGAGATTCCGCGCTGCCGCACCCCGGCCATCGTCGCTGACGCCGCGCATGCCGTGCTGACCCGGCCGGCGGCGGGTTTCCATGGAAATTTCCTGATCGACGAGAACGTGCTGCGCGAAGCCGGCGTCGAGGATTTTTCCGGCTATGCGGTGGATCCCTCGCAGCCGCTGTTGCCGGACCTGTTCCTGGATCCCTGATGGACTGCATCTTCTGCGCCATCCTCGAAGGTCGGGCCGCGGCCAGCCGGGTGGCCGAGGATGCCGACGTGGTGGCGTTCCTGGATCTGCGCCAGCCGGTGCCGGGGCATGTGCTGGTGGTGCCGCGCGCGCATGTCGAGACGATCTACGAGCTGGCGCCGGACACCGCCGCCGCGCTGATGAGGATGGCGGTGCGGGTCGCACAGGCGCTGCGGGCGGAATTCGATCCACCCGGCCTCAACCTGTGGCAGTCCAACGGCCATGCCGGTGGGCAGGAGGTTCCGCACGTGCATCTGCATGTGCAGCCGCGCCAGCATCGCGATGGCCTGTTCCGGGCGTATCCGCAGGGCCTGCCGCCGCCGGCCGCACGCGCCGATCTGGATGAGCTGGCCGCGCGTCTGCGCCCGCGCTGCGATGCCGTCCGCTGAAGTCTCTCCATTTGCAGCACCGCGTTCGTCCATCCAGGCCCGCCTCTCCACAACCGGAGCATCCCGATGACCGCTGACGCCGCTTCCATCCGGCAAGGACTGACCCTGATCCGCTGCGTCCTGGCGGCGCTGCTCTTCATCCACGGCGCGGCCCGCCTGGGCGCGGGCGGCGTGGTGCCGTTCGGCCAGTTCCTGGATGCGCAGGGATTTCCGTTCGGCGCGGGCATCGCCTGGTTCATCACGGTGTTCGAACTCTCCGCTACCCTGTTGCTGGCCTGGGGCCGCTGGATCACGCCGCTGGCGCTGGTGTTCGCGGTCATCTACGCCTGCGGCATCTGGCTGGTGCACGCGCCGGAAGGCTGGTTCGTGGTCGGCCTGGGCCGCAACGGCATGGAGTACAGCGTGCTGATCCTGGCCTGCCTGCTCGGCCTGGCCTGGGCCCACCGGCCCCGGCGTTCCGCCATCCCCCACTGATCCGAAACAACGATTCACGAGAACGACATGAAATACCTGCACGCGATGATCCGCGTCCACGATCTGGACGCCACCAGCAAGTTCTTCACCGAGGGCCTGGGCCTGAAGGAAACCCGGCGCATGGACAACGAAGCCGGCAAGTTCACCCTGGTCTACTTCGGCGCGCCGGCCAACCCCGAGTCGGAAATCGAACTGACGTACAACTGGGGTTCGGACGAGGATTACGGCAGCGCCCGCAACTTCGGCCATCTCGCATTCGAGGTCGACGACATCTACGCTACCTGCGCGCACTTGCAGTCGCTGGGCATCACCATCAACCGCCCGCCGCGCGACGGCCGCATGGCGTTCGTGCGCACGCCCGATCTGATTTCCATCGAGCTGTTGCAGAAGGGCGCGGCATTGCCGCCGCAGGAGCCGTGGACATCGATGGCAAACGTCGGCGTATGGTGAATGCGACCCGGATGATGGCGAGCGCGAACGCGCGCGGCGCACTTGGATTCGCCATCGAGATCGGGGAAGCTGTGCTCCCGCGATGACATGACGGATGCATGATGAGCCTGGCACTGCTGGTGATTGATGTGCAACGTGGATTGTTCGAGACCAGTCCGCCACCGGCCGACGCGGACGGCGTCATCGCCGGCATCAATGCACTCGCCGGGCGCGCGCGCTCGCGCGGCGTGCCGGTGATCCACGTGCAGCACGAGCGCGCGGGCGGGATGGAGCCGGAATCCTCCGGCTGGCAGCTGGATCCGCGGCTCGATGTCGCCGATGGCGATCGCCGCATCCGCAAGAGCACGCCGGATTCGTTCCTGCGCACCGGGCTGGACGAAGTGCTGGCGTTCCTGGGCGTGGAGGAACTGGTGATCTGCGGTTACGCCACCGAGTTCTGTGTCGATACCACCACCCGCAGTGCGGCCGCGCACGGCTATGCGGTGACGCTGGCCGCCGACGCCCACACCACCCACGACAAGACGCACGCCAGCGCCGCGCAGATCCGCACGCACCACAACGCCACCCTGCCGGACATCACCAGTTTCGGACCGCGGATCCGGGCGGTGCCGGCGGACGCGATCGACTTCGCCTGATACGGAACGCTCGTTCCGGCACATCCCGGCGCGGACCTTGCCGACGCCGCCGGGGGCCCGCGGGGACCGCCGATCGGCGGGAAATCAGCGACAATATCGGACTTGCCCCGCCCGCCCGCCGACGCCATGACCGCCAGCCCCGCCTCCGAACTGCTCGCCAAGGGCAAGCAGTACTACCTGCCCATCTATCGCCAGCGCGAGCTGATCCTGGATCGTGGCCAGGGCGCGCGCATCTGGGACAGCGAGGGACGCGAATACATCGACCTGTCCGCCGGCATCGCCGTCTGCGGCCTGGGCCACAACGATCCCGATCTGGTGGCGGCGCTGGTCGAGCAGGCCGGCAGGCTGTGGCACACCAGCAACGTCTTCCACAGCGAGCCGCCGCTGCGACTGGCCGAGGAACTGGTGGCGTCGTCGCGCTTCGCCAGCCGCGTGTTCCTGTGCAATTCCGGCGCAGAAGCCAACGAGGCGGCGATCAAGCTGGTACGCAAATGGGCGGCCGGCCAGGGACGGGCGCCGGACAAGCGCGTCATCATCACGTTCCGCGGCAGCTTCCACGGCCGCACCCTGGCGACGGTGACCGCGACCGCGCAGCCCAAGTACCAGGAAGGCTACGAACCGCTGCCCGGTGGTTTCCGCTACGTGGACTTCAACGATCTCACCCAGCTGGAAATCGCGATGGCGGCCGGCGATGTGGCCGCGGTGATGCTGGAGCCGGTGCAGGGCGAGGGCGGGGTGATGCCGGCGGCGCCCGGCTTCCTCAACGCGGTGCGCGAGCTTTGCGACCACCACGGCGCGCTGCTGGTGCTGGACGAGATCCAGTCCGGCATGGGCCGCACCGGCACCCTGTTCGCGCATTGGCAGGATGGCGTGACCCCGGACATCGTCACCCTCGCCAAGGCGCTGGGCGGCGGCTTCCCGATTGGCGCGATGCTGGCTGGCCCGAAGGTGGCCGAGGCGATGCAGTTCGGCGCGCACGGCACCACCTTCGGCGGCAATCCGCTGGCGGCGGCGGTGGCGCGGGTCGCACTGCGCAAGCTGGCCGCGCCGGCGATCGCCAACAACGTCGCCCGCCAGTCGGCGGCGCTGCGCAAGGCGCTCGGTGAGATGGACGCCGAACTGGGCCTGTTCTCGCAGGTGCGTGGCCGTGGCCTGATGCTGGGCGCGGTACTCAAGCCCGCCCATGCGGGTCGCGCCGGCGAAATCCTCGACCACGCGGCGGCGCACGGCGTGCTGCTGCTGCAGGCCGGCCCGGACGTGCTGCGCTTCGTGCCGGCGCTGAACATCCACGACGACGAACTGGCCGAAGGCTGCAAGCGCCTGCACGCCGCGCTGCGCCAGTTCGCGGGGAAGTAAGCACACCGCCGATGGCCCCTGTGGGAGCGACGTCAGTCGCGATTGCCGTCCAACGATCCGCTGTCGGCACGCGCGCGGAAGCTTCGCGACTGACGTCGCTCCCACAAGGGGAATGCGCGGAGGCTCAGGCCAACCGGTAGCGCCTGAACACCTGCCGCAGGCTGGCGGCGTCGGTGACGGTTTCCGCGTGCAGGCCCACGCTGCGGGCACCCTGGACATTGGCGAACACGTCGTCGACGAACAGCGTGCGCGTGGCATCCCAGCCCAGTTGCTCCAATGCCAGCGTGTAGATGCGTGGCTCCGGCTTGCGCAGCTGCAAGGCGCCGCTGCAGATCACGCGGCCTTCCAGGCGCGGATGGATGGGCGCGACGATGCGCGGGATGGCCCGCGCCATCAGCAGGCCGTTGTTGGTGAGCACGCCCAGTTCGAGGCTGGCGTCGAGGGCCAGAATCTGGTCCAGCACCGCGGTGTCGGCATGGCTGCCGGCCATCCGCGAAGCAATCCAGGTGTCTTCGTCGATTGCCCGAGCGATGCCTTCGCCCAGGCGCGACAGATACAGCTCGGTACTGATCCGGCCTCCGTCGTACTCGGTTTCCAGGCCGGAGGTGAACAGCACCTCGCGCACGCGTTCGTGTTCCGCGCCGGCGTGCGCGACCAGATGGGCGATGCGTTGTTCATGATGGTAGTGCGCGAGCACGCCATCGAAATCGAACAGCACCCGCTCGATGCGCGGCGGCACCCTCATCCCGCTGCCACCACCTTGAACGCCTCGCGCGCGGCGGCCACGGTCTGCTCGATGATCGCGGCATCGTGCGCGCTGGACATGAAGCCGGCCTCGAACGCCGAAGGCGCCAGGAACACGCCGCGTTCCAGCATCGCGTGGAAGAAGCGGTTGAACGCGCCGATGTCGCAGGCCACGGCCTGCGCGTAGGTGTCCACGTACTGGTCGGTGAAGAACATGCCGAACATGGCGCCGACGCGGGTGGTGGAGAACGGCACGCCGGCTTCGCGCGCGGCGGCTTCCAGGCCATCGCAGAGCGCATTCGCCGCGTCCGCCAGGCCGGCGTGGAAACCCGGCGCCTGGATCAGTTCCAGCATCGCCAGGCCGGCGGCCATCGCCACCGGATTGCCGCTCAGCGTGCCGGCCTGGTAGATCGGGCCGGCCGGGGCGATCTGCGAGAGCAGTTCGCGGCGGCCGCCGTAAGCGCCCACCGGCATGCCGCCGCCGATGACCTTGCCGAAGGTGGTCAGGTCCGGGGTGATGCCGTAGTGCGCCTGCGCGCCACCGAGGGCGACGCGGAAACCGGTCATCACCTCGTCGAAGATCAGCAGCGCACCATGCCGCGTGCACAGATCGCGCAGGTGTTGCAGATAGCCCTCGCGCGGCGGCAGGCAGTTGGCGTTGCCGACCACCGGCTCGATGATCAGGCAGGCGATTTCGCCGCCGTACTGCTCGAACAGCGCGGTCGCGCCCTCGAAATCGTTGTAGCTCAGGGTCAGGGTCAGCTCGCTCAGGCCCGCGGGCACGCCCGGCGAGGTCGGCACGCCCAGGGTCAGCATGCCACTGCCGGCCTTGACCAGGAACGAGTCGCCATGGCCGTGGTAGCAGCCCTCGAACTTGACGATCCGGTTGCGGCCGGTGGCGCCGCGCGCCAGCCGGATCGCCGACAGCGTGGCCTCGGTGCCGGAGTTGACCATGCGCACCATTTCGCAGGACGGCACCAGGCGGGTGAGGGTCTCGGCCATGGTGACCTCGGCCGGGCACGGCGCGCCGAAGGACAGGCCGTTCTGGATGGCGGCCTGCACCGCCTCGCGCACCGCCGGATGGTTGTGGCCGACGATCATCGGACCCCACGAACCCACGTAGTCGATGTAGCGGTTGCCATCGACGTCGTGCAGGAAGGCGCCGTCGGCGCGCTGCACGAAGAAGGGCTCGCCGCCGACCGACTTGAACGCGCGCACCGGCGAATTGACGCCGCCGGGAAGCAGTCGCTGGGCGCGGGAGAACAGGGCGTGGGACTGATCGTGGTTCATCTGGATTCCAAACAGGCAGGAGGGCGTCCGGTGGGAGCGGCCTGGACCGCGAAGGAACGCCGGGGAAAGCTTCATCGCGACTGGCGTCGCTCCCACAGCAGGCCGCCGGCTAGCCGGCAAGGCTTCGCCGGTAGGCGCGCACCGCCCCGATGGGGTCGGCGGCCTCGAACACGCCGCCGATGACCGCCACCAGATCCGCTCCGGCGGCGACCAGGGCAGGCGTATTGTCCGGGGTTATGCCGCCTATCGCCACCCGCGGCACGCCCAGTGGGGCGGCGTCGGCCAGCAGCGCGGGCGTGGCCCGGCGCGTGGTGGCTTTGCTGCGGGTCGGGAAGAACGCGCCGAACGCCACGTAGCTGGCGCCCGCGGCGACCGCGCGGCGGGCGCGCTCCAGTTCGTCATAGCAGGACGCGCCGACGATGGCCGCCTCGCCCAGCAACGCGCGGGCGGCGGCGATGTCGCCGTCGTCCTCGCCCAGGTGCACGCCGGCCGCGTTCACCGCCAACGCCAGCGCCGCGTCGTCGTTGATGATGAGCGGCACCCCGGCCTGCGCGCACAGCGCCTGCAGCGCGCGCGCCTGTTCCCCGCGCAGCGCCGCGTCGGCGCCCTTGTGCCGGTATTGCAGCCAGGTGACGCCTTCGGCGAGCAGCGGTTCCACCCGCGCCAGCAGCCGCGCGGTGTCGGCCTCGTCGGGGGTGATCAGGTACAGGCCGCGCGGCGCGGGGCCGCCGGCGGGCCAGGGGGAATTCATCGGTGAAACTTCCGGTGCGGGAACGGGAGTGGGACAATGGACGGCCCACCGACCCGCATTATCCGATGACCGACGCCACCGCCACCACCTACCGCACCTGGATGTGCGTGGTCTGCGGCTTCCTCTACGACGAGGCGGAGGGGCTGCCGGAAGAGGGCATCGCCCCCGGCACGCGCTGGGAGGACATCCCCGACACCTGGACCTGCCCGGACTGCGGCGTGACCAAGGACGACTTCGAGATGGTCGAAGTCCCGTAGCGCCGGGCTTGTCCGGTTTTGCCCGGCAAAGGCCGGTCACGGGACATGGGTGGTTGGACGTCCAGAGCAGAGCAAGCTCCGCACCAGGGTGATGCGCAGGGAAGATCTCTCTCCTGGAGCCCCCTTGACCCGCCATCCAGCGGTTGAAAAGCACCTGAAAAAGGGGGCGGGCGCCTGCGAAGCAGATGACGGGGGATTGACCAGCCATTCGGCTGTTGAGAAGCGCTTGCTTTTCGCGCAAAGAGCAAATCCCCCTCGGTCCCCTTTTTCAAAGGGGGAGGAAAAAGCAGCATCCGCCGATTCCCGATTCCCGATTCCCGATTCCCGATTCCCGATTCCCGGCCTTCAATGCATCCGCGAAGGCGCCGCGGCATTCAGTTCCACCAGGCGTTCGCGCAGTTCGACGGCGTCGGTGGCTTCGGGGGCCAGTTGCAGGTAGCGCGCCAGATCCTGGCGGGCGCCGCCGAGGTGTTCCATTTTCAGGTAGGCCATGCCGCGATCGCGCAGGGCGTCGGCCTGGTCGGGGATCAGCTTGAGCACGCGATCGGCGCTGCGCGCGGCGCGATCCCATTCGTCGCGTTCGGCGTACACGCCATGCAGGTTGCGCAGCACGCGCACCAGGATGGCGCGGTGGCTGGCCGGGTCCAGGATGCGCAGCAACGCGTTGTCGTCGGGAATGTCGCCGCCCAGGTGCGGCCGGGCCCGCTCGCGCAGTTCATCGGCGCCGAGCGGACGGCCGCCGTTGAACGGATCCATCACCAGCAGGCCGTCGTCCACCGGCAGGCGGACCAGGAAGTGACCGGGAAATGACACGCCGTCCAGGGGTACGCCGAGCCGGCGCGCGACTTCCATCTGCACCATCGCCAGCGAGATCGGATTGCCCAGGCGGCGTTCGAACACCTGGTTGAGATAGCTGTTGCGCGGATCGTAGTACTGCTCGTGATCACCGCTGTAGCCGAGCTCATCGAACAGGTGGCGGTTGATCGCGGCCATCTTCAGCGGCCAGGCGGCGATGGCGTCGATTTCCGCGCGCAGGTGCGAAACATGCCCCTGCACCAGCGTGTCGTACACGTCGGCATCCAGATCGGGGTATTCGTCGCGCGCGATCAGCAACGCGGTTTCCAGCAGCGGCAGCGCCTCGTCGGCACGGGTCGCCAGGCTGTTCCAATCCGGCAATGTCAGGCGATCCCGCATGGCGCCAGACTGCGGCCAATTTCCGCCGCGATCAAGTCCTAGCGCGCGGGCGCGATGCCCTTGCCCAGACGCAGTTCAGCCCCGTCCTGCAGCTTCAGCCGCTCGGCTTCGCCGGCATTCAGTTCCAGCACGTAGCGCGCCGGCGCGTCGCTCGGATAGGACGGGCAGGCGTCGCCGGCCGAGCAGGGCGGCGTATTGCGGCGCTGGGCGACCAGCTTGCGTTCGTCGTCGAAATACAGGATGTCCAGCGGGATGCGGGTGTTCTTCATCCAGTACGCCTGCGGTTCCTCGCGATCGTGGATGAACAGCATGCCGGTGCCGTCGGCCAGCACGTCGCGGAACATCAGCCCGCGCGCGCGCTCGGGGTCGTCGTCGGCGATTTCGACCTGGTAGCGTTGGCCGCCGATTTCCACCCAGCGGCCGTCGGCGCTGGCGCATCCGTTCAACGCCAGCGACGCGCCGACGGCAAGCAGGCCGGTCACGAGAATACGGTTGAACATGCGGCCTCCTGCGGCGCGGACGGAAAAGGGGATTACAGCACCTGCGGCGGCTCGCCGCCGACGATCACCACGTCCGCCGGGCGGCGCGCGAACAGGCCGACGCTGACCACGCCCGGGATCTGGTTGAGCTCGCGTTCCAGGCCGACCGGATCGACGATCGACAGGTTGTGCACGTCCAGGATCCAGTTGCCGTTGTCGGTGGTCACGCCGTCGCGCCAGACCGGCTGGCCGCCGGTCATCGCCAGGATCTCGCGCGCCACCAGGCTGCGCGCCATCGGCACGACCTCGACCGGCAGCGGGAACTTGCCCAGCACCGGCACCTGCTTGATCGGATCGATGATGCAGACGAACTTGCGGCTGGCCTCGGCGATGATCTTCTCGCGGGTCAGCGCCGCGCCACCGCCCTTGATCAGGCGCTTGTGCGGATCGCACTCGTCGGCGCCGTCCACGTACAGGGACAGGGTGCCGGTGGCGTTGAGATCCATGACTTCGATGCCATGCCGGCGCAGGCGCTCGGTGCTCTGCTCGGAACTGGACACCGCGCCGGCGATGCGATCCTTGATCCGCGCCAGCGCATCGATGAAGTAGGCCACGGTGGAACCGGTGCCGACGCCGACGATCATGCCGTCCTCGACGAAATCGATGGCCTTTTCGCCGGCCAGGCGCTTGTGTTCGTTCTGCGACACGACGGTCATTCCATGGAGAGGAGGTGTTTCCACTGCGCGGCGGTGACCGGCAGCACGGACAGGCGGTTGCCGCGGGCGATCAGGGCGAAGCCGTCGCCGAGGGCATCGGCCTGCTGCTTGATCTCGTCCAGCGGGATGGTGCGCTTGAGCTTGCGTTCGAAGGCGACGTCGACCAGCACCCAGCGCGGTTCCTCGGGCTTGCTCTTGGGGTCGTAGTAGTCGCTCTTCTTGTCGAACTGGGTCGGATCCGGATAGGCCGCGCTGGCCACCTTGGCGACGCCGACGATGCCCGGCACCGGGCAATTGGAGTGGTAGAACAGCACGCCGTCGCCCACCTGCATGCCGTCGCGCATGAAGTTGCGCGCCTGGTAGTTGCGCACGCCGTTCCACGGTTCCACGCCAACTTTCCGCAGGTCGTCGATGGAGAAGGCGTCCGGTTCGGACTTCATCAGCCAGTAGCGCTTGCGTGCGGTCATGCGGGCATTCCGTGGGGGCTGCGGGACGGGAACAGGGTCTGGCTTTCGGTGCAGATGGCATCCACCTGCACATCCCAGGCGGCGGGCGCCAGTGCGTCGATGCGCTGGGTGGAGAAGCCGACCCCGACCAGCCAGGGCGGCGCGGTCGACCGCTGGCGGAACGCGAAGCTGCGATCGTACCAGCCGCCTCCCATGCCCAGCCGTTGGCCCTCGCCATCGAAGCCCACCAGCGGCATCAGCACCAGCGCCATTTCGGTCGGGTCCAGCGCCGAGGCGGGCTCGACGTCGGGCTCGGGAATGCCGAAGCGGTTGGTGACCAGGGCATCGCCCGGACGCCAGGGCGCGAACCCCAGGGTGTTGTCCGCGCGCAGCACCGGCAGGCAGTAGATCAGGCCCGCGGGCAGGCGCAACTGCCAGTTGTGCAGGCCGATTTCACCGTCCATGGCCCAGTAGCCGGCGGCGTAGCCGGACGCGGGCAGGAAGGGAAGCGCGCGCAGCCGTTCGGCCAGCGCATCGGCGGCGGCGATGCGTTGCGCGGCGGGAATCGCCCGGCGGCGCTGGCGCAGTTCGCGCCGGAGCGCGTCGCGATCGGAACTCATGAGAGCGGGCGAGACGAATCCATGGCCCGGAATTTTAAGCCAAGCGGTCGATTCCGGGGCGTCTTGCCGGGCTGTGCCGTCATCGGACAACGGGCCATCGCCGTCCATGCGCGGGTGCGCGTGGTCGCGGAACGGGGAAAGTGGAAGCTGCCGTCAGCGCGGAGACACCATCAGGACCCGGCAACGTGCGAACGACGACAGCAGGGGCCAGGCGCCCGCGGGGAGGGCAGCAGCGCCGTCAGTCGCGGCCGCGGAGTACGGTCCGGGTAACGACGGCTTCGTCGTGAAGCAATCCGGCAGAAGGTGGATGGCAAGACCGGCCGGGTCGCGACTGACGGCGCTGCTGCACGGGAAAAAATACGTCCTCCGCCATGGCGATGCTCGCGAAACGACCTTGAACCCGGGGTTCAAGTGGGAAGGCTGGATATCCATCGGGCTTCCCGCTGCGAAGGCGGACCTGCACTCCCGGCTACCGTTGCCATCCCGTGGTCGTCATTAAGGGACAAGGCGAATGTTTGCGCGCGCTGTCGTTCACAGCAGAGGACGCGGCGCCAGTATAGCGGCCCGTCGGAAATTGCCTAGTCCGTTCGTCGGCACAATTCAGTCGCGGTTCGCGACACCGCGCGATCGCTGCACTAACGCGGTGCGTCGAGCACTTCGTCCAGGCGACGGTGCAGATCGTCGAGCGCGCGCGAGAATTCGCGATCGCGCGAATGACGTTCGTCGCGCAATTGTTGCAATTCGTGTGCCAGGTTCAGCGCGGCCAGCACCGCGACCCGATCCACCGCGGCCATCCGGTTGCTGCCGCGCACTTCGCGCATCTTGCTGTCCAGCAGCTTGGCGGCGGCCATCAGGCTGCTGCGCTCTTCCGGCTCCACGCCGACGGTGTACTCGCGATCGAGGATGTGGATGCTGACCGGCTCGTTGGCGCTCACGTGTGCTGCTCCAGGGACTTCAGGCGGCTGATCATCGCTTCCACCCGCGAGCGGGCCTGTTCGTTCTTGGCCAGCAGTTGCGAACGCTCGCCGACCAGTTGTTCCTGCTGGTGGCGCAGGCTGCGGTTCTCGTCGGCCAGCTGCTGGCAACGATCGGCCAGCGCCTGGATGCGCGCGGAGAGGCGTCGAATCTGTTCCAGCGGGTCGGCGTTGTCCATGGGCGGCACGATAGGGGCGGGGCCGGAGGCCGGTCAAGGGCGTCCGGCGGGTGCCCCGTTCAGGAGACCGCGCGGATGCCCGAACCGGGGTAGTACTCCTGGATGAACTGCAAACACTGTTCCGGTTCCAGCGCCCGCGAGACCCAGTGGCCCTGCACCTCGTCGCAGCCGTGATCGCGCAGGAACCCGAACTGGTCGTAGGTTTCCACGCCCTCGGCGATGACCTTCAGCGCCAGCGAGCGGCCCATGGTGATGATGGTGCTGGTGATGGCGGCGTCGTCGCCGTCGTCGGGCAGGTCGCTGATGAATTCACGATCGATCTTCAGGGTGGTCAGCGGCAGCCGCTTCAGGTAGGCGAGCGAGGAATAGCCCGTGCCGAAGTCGTCGATGGCCAGGGAAATGCCCAGCCGCCGGCAGGCGCGCAGGGTATCGGCGTTCTGTTCCGGATTGGCCATCACCACGCTCTCGGTGAGTTCCAGTTCCAGTCGATCGGCGGGAATGCCGGTCTCGGCCAGGATCCGCGCCAGCACCGCCGGCAGATCGCCGCGCTGCAACTGCATCGCCGAGATGTTGACCGCCACGGTCAGATCTTCCAGCCCGCGATCGTGCCAGCTGCGCATGATCCGGCAGGATTCGCGCAGGGCCCATGCGCCGATCTCCAGGATCAGGCCGGATTCCTCCGCCAGCGGGATGAACTGCGCCGGCGACACCATGCCGAACTCGGGGCTGTCCCAGCGCATCAGCGCTTCCACCGCGGTGATCCGCTGCGGGGTGATCGCCAGCCGCGGCTGGAACACCAGCGACAGCTCGTTGCGCTCCAGCGCGCGCCGCAGCGCGCTGGCGAGGATGGCGCGATGGCGGGTCTTCTCGTCCATCGATTCCGAATACACCTGGTAAGTGTGCCGGCCCATGGCCTTGGCCTGGTACATCGCGGTGTCGGCGTGCTTGAGCAGTTCGGTCGGCACCTGCGCGTGCTGCGGGTACAGGCTGATGCCGATCGACGGCGACACCGACATCTCCAGGCGTTCGCCGAAGTTCAGCGGGGTGCGGAAGGCTTCGATGATCTGCTGGGCGATCCGCTCGGCCTCCTGCAGCGAGTCGATGTCCTCCAGCACCACGGTGAACTCGTCGCCGCTCAGGCGCGCGACCGTGTGCTGGGCGCCGACGGTCTGCTGCACCCGCGAGGCCGCCGCGCGCAGGATGCGATCGCCGGTGGCATGGCCGAGCGAATCGTTGATGTCCTTGAACCGGTCCAGGTCGATGAACAGCACCGCCACGTGGCCCTGCTCGCGCCGCGCGCGGACGATCGCGCGCGACAGCCGCTCGGACAGCAGCGAACGGTTCGGCAGGCTGGTCAGGGTGTCGTAGTTGGCCAGGTAGCGCAGTTCCTGCTCGGCCCGCTTCTGTTCGGTGATGTCGGTCAGCACCTGCACGTACAGCTGGCGTTCGCCGGACGCGTCGGGCACCACGTTGGTCTCGATCCGGCAGAGGATTTCCTCGCCGTCCTTGCGCACCTTCCACACTTCGCCGGACCAGTGGCCGGTGTGCAGCAGCTCGGCGTTCATGCGCTCGAAGAACGCCTCGTCGTGCTGGTCGCTGTCGAGCATCCGCGCCGGCCTGTCGAGCACTTCGTCCTCGTTGTAGCCGGTGATGCGGGTGAAGGCGGGATTGATGGTGATGAAGTGGTGCGCCCAGTCCAGCACCGCCACTGCTTCGTTCATGCTGCGCATCACTTCGCCGGCGATGCGGTGTTCGTACTCGGCGTTGCGGCTGAGGGTGATGTCGCGGGCGGTGCCGGCGATGCGGACCGGGCGTCCCTCCGGGTCGCGTTCGACTACGCGACCGCGCGCGCGCACCCAGATCCAGTTGCCGTTCTGGCTCATGTCCATGCGGTGCTCGGACATGAACAACGGCGCCTTGCCCTGCAGGTGCAGGCGCAGCCGCTCCATCACCAGCGGCATGTCGTCGGGATGGATCGGCGGCACCTCGCCGTGGCGGGTGAACACGGTGATGTCGGAGGAGTGCAGGGCGGTCTCGTCCGCGCGCATCCGGTACAGCTTGCGCTGGACCAGGTCGTAGTCCCAGAAGTGTTCGCCCGAGGCCCACAGCGCCAGTTTCAGCCGTTCGTCGCGGGTGCGGGTGGACTCGGTGCGCAGGGGTTCCGGCGGCGCGCGCCGGGCGTCCAGCCACGGGCGCCAGTAGCGGCGGGTGGCGATCAGCGCGACCGCGGCCAGCACCAGCAGCGCCACCGCCAGCAGCGGCAGGCGCGCCGACAGCGGCCAGCTGGGATGCGTCACGGCGGCGAGTGCGCAGAGCATGAAGTCGCTGGGAGCCGTCCGGAGCCTGGAGATGGGCCAGTGTAGGGGCGGGTGAACAGGCACAACAAGCGGCCCGGGGGCAATTCATTGCTACACTTCGGGATCTGTCCGACTCCGTTCGCGGATTGCGTTAGTCCATGTCTCACCAGCCGTCCGATCTCCCTTCCTACGCCGAAATCGGCGAAGCCTCGCGCCGGGAACACCTGGCCGCCGACCCCGCCGAACTCCACGGCGCGCTGTGTGGCTGGCTCGCCGGCGGCGGCGCGGACGTGGCCGACTGGCCCGCGCGCGCGCTGGCGGACCCGCAGTTGCCGACCCCGCAGCCGGAAAGCGCGCTGGATCGCCTGCGCACGGCCAGCGTGGCGCAACTGGAAGATCGCAGCTTCGCCTTCGAACTGCTGCTGCCCGAGGGCGCGACCAGCACCGTGGATCGCGCCGACGCACTGTTCGCCTGGTGCCGGGGGTTCCTGGGCAGTTTCGGCCTGGCCGCGGGCGCCCGTCCGCCGCTGTCGGAAGAGGGCGCCGAAGCGCTGCAGGACCTGGCCCGGCTGGCCCAGGCCAGCCCCGAGGGCGGCGACGATCAGGAAGACGAGGATGCGCTGTCCGAGATCGAGGAATACGTGCGCATCGCGGTGCTGCTGCTGCATGGCGATTGCGTGATGGGGCCGCGTCACCGCAAGCGGCTGAACTGATGAAGGCCGAGACCGGCCTGGCCGCCGCCGAGTTCGCCCGCCGCCGCAGGCAGCTGATGCGGATGGCCGGCAACGACGCCATCCTGGTGCTGCCGGCCGCGCCCGAGCGCGTGCGCAGCCACGACACCCATTACCCCTACCGGCAGGATTCGGATTTCTGGTACCTGTGCGGTTTTCCGGAACCGGAAGCGGTGCTGGTGCTGGTGCCCGGCCGCCGCCATGGCGAGACGCTGCTGTTCTGCCGCGAGCGCGATCCCGAGCGCGAGAGCTGGGATGGCCCGCGCGCGGGGCAGGAAGGCGCGGTCGAACATTACGGCATGGACGATGCCTATCCGATCGAGGATCTGGATGAAATCCTGCCCGGCCTGCTGGAAGGACGCTCGCGGGTCTACTACCACTTCGGGCGCGACGCCGATTTCGCTCTCAAGCTGATCGGCTGGGTCCGCCACGTGCGCGCGCAGGTGCGCCAGGGCGCGCAGCCGCCGCACGAATTCCTCGAACTCGGGCACCTGCTGCACGACCTGCGCCTGTTCAAGTCGAAGGAAGAACTCAAGCTGATGCAGCGGGCCGCCGACATCAGCATCGAGGCACACCGCGCGGCGATGCGCGCGGTCCGGCCCGGCATCCACGAGTATGAACTGCAGGCCGATGTGGAGCGGGTGTTCCGCGCCAACGACGCCTGGCCGGCCTACGGCAGCATCGTCGGCGCCGGCGCCAATGCCTGCGTGCTGCACTATCGCGCCAACAACGGCGTCGCCAGCGACGGTGATCTGGTCCTGATAGATGCCGGCGCGGAATTCCGCGGCTACGCCAGCGACATCACCCGCACCTTCCCGGTCAACGGTCGCTTCAGTCCGGCGCAGCGCGCGCTGCATGATCTGGTCGGGCAGGCGCAGCAGGCCGCGCTGGCGCAGGCGCAGCCGGGAGTGCCTTACGAAGCCGGCCATCTCGCCGCGGTCGAAGTGCTGACCGAGGGCCTGCTGCGGCTGGGCCTGCTGAAGGGATCGCTGGAACGCAACATCGCCGAAGGCCACTACCGCCGCTTCTACCGGCACAAGACCGGCCACTGGCTGGGCCTGGACGTGCACGACGTCGGCGACTACCGCATCGAAGGCGAATCGCGGCTGCTGGAACCGGGCATGGTGTTCACCATCGAGCCGGGGCTGTACGTATCGCCGGACGACACCAGCGTCGCCGAGAAGTGGCGTGGCATCGGCATCCGCACGGAAGACGACGTGGTCATCACCGCCGACGGCAACCGTGTGCTCACCGATGGCCTGGCCCGCAGCGCCGAGGAAATCGAAGCGGCGATGGCCGGCTGAAAAGCCGTCCAAATCTCCCCGGTGGGAGCGACGTAAGTCGCGAATCCGTCCCGACGGCAGGAAAAGGCATCGCGACTTGCGTCGCTCCCACAAGGGGAGAGGCGATCAACCCGCCGCGAAGGCGGGGCGGGTCAGGTTGAGCGGTTCGCCGTCGGTGCAGAGGACTTCGTCCTCGATGCGGATGCCGCCATAGGGACGGAACGCGACGATC
>OFCZ01000004.1_pt1 | contig 157869 bp, 136 predicted proteins | sample 1521011 | NCBI WGS metagenome assembly OFCZ01 (sample SAMEA2532532, study PRJEB24079) | metagenome | biome: bacteria; feature: seaside; material: soil | place: India | collected 2012-02-01 | depth 0.1 m | reverse complement strand
GCTCTGTGCGCCAAAAGCAAGCGCTTCTCAACAGCCGAATGGCTGGTCAATCCCCCGTCACCCGCTTCGCGGGTGCCCGCCCCCTTTAAAAGGGGGCTGTTCGGGTGGTCTTATCGGACTGATGTTCTTGCAGGAACACTACGGCTGACAGCAGCTGACAGCAAACGCACGCGCCATGCCGCCACCCTCGCTGTTACCCCACGCCCGTCCGCTGTCCCCGCAGGCGCGGTGCGGTGCCGTCGGTGTCGTCTTTCGGCGCGCTGTACTCGAAGCGCAGTTCGCGCATGTCCTCCGGTACGACCGGATTCATGTCTTCCGGCGGTTTGCAGCCGGGTCCGATGCGCCCAATCGCATTTCCCGCCACCACCTGCAATACCCGGGCCTGGGGAGCCTGTGGATCCAGCACCTCGATCCGATCCGCATACGCCACGCCCCAGATCACGCCGTCCTTGTCGGCACTGGCCACCATGCCCGGCCGTCCGAGTTCCAGCGGTGCCGTCGCCGCCACGATGGGCGCGGGGTTCCAGCACTTGCCGGTGTTGGATACGCGCAGGGCGCGAACGAGTCCGGTGGTGCTCTGTTCCAGCAGGGTCCGGATCTGCTCCTGCTCGAGCTGATCTTCCTCCACCGTCATGCGGGTCTTGATGTAGTACATGTCGTGGACCAGCATCACCATCGCCGAGTGGTAGCCCTTTCCCTTGCGCCGGAGCTGCATCGACACCGAATAGGCTTCCAGGTCCCGCTTCTCCTTGCCCTTGCCCAGCGTGATGACGAACGGTCGCAGGGTTCCCATGCCGACCCGCTCGTAACCGTCCGCGCGCCCGGCCAGGCTGTTGATTTCGTCCACCGTCTGCTGGACGTCCTTGCGCAGGCGATCCGGCGGCAGCACGCCGGCGGGATAGAAATAGGCGTCGAGCCAGCGATCTTCGTGGGACGGATCCTGGTAGCGGACCGAAGCGCCGAGTTCGGCGAGTTCGAAACGATGTTCTCCCAACGCCTCCCAGGCTTGGAGCTTCAGTGGATACAGGATCCGCGTTTCGGTCAGGAAGCCGCCCAGGAACGGCGCAGCTTCATCCGTCGGTGGTGTGTCCGGTTCGCCCGCCATCAACGCGGGCGTGGCGAACAGCAGCCACCACCACGACAGGCGACGGCCGTTCCAGGCACGGAATCCGCCGCTCATGTGCCGTCCGCCTGCCCGCCGCAGGCGCGCAGGATCGCATCGCCCAGCATGTCGCCGGTGACCGGCTTGCGCAGGAAGTCGTCGAAGCCGGCCGCGCGTGCCTGCGGTTCGGCCTCGGCGTCGGCGCGGGCGGTGATGGCGATCAGCGGCGCGTTGAAGCCGCCCAGCCGCAGCTGCCGCGCCAGCGCCAGCCCGTCCAGTCCCGGCAGGTCGAGATCCAGCAGGGCCACGTCGAACGACTGCCCCGCGGCTTCGCCCAGCGCCGCCAGTCCATGCGCGGCATGCACGACATGGTGTCCGCGCGCGCGCAGCAGTCCGGCGATGACCTCGGCCACGGTGATGTCGTCTTCCACCAGCAGGATGCGCCGCGCCTGCGCCGACACCGGCGCGCGCGGCGCGTTGGCCGTCGCCGGCACGACATGCGGCAGCGGTAGATCCACGATGAAGCGGGTACCCAGGCCGGGCCGGCTTTCGACCCGGATGCTGCCACCCATCGCGACCGCCAGCTCCTGGCAGATCGCCAGGCCCAGGCCGCTGCCGCCGTAGCGCGAGGTGGTGCGCGCGCCATCGCCCTGCTCGAAGCGCTGGAACAGGCGCGCCTGCTGTTCGGCGTTGATGCCCGGTCCGGTGTCGCTGACCTCGAAGCGCACGCCTTGCGGGTGCAGCGGAAGCACGCGCAGGCCCACTCCGCCGCGCTCGGTGAACTTGATCGCGTTGCCCAGCAGGTTGAGCAGGATCTGGCGCATCCGCATCGGATCGACGATCACGTGCGAGGGCACGTCTTCGTCGCATTCGTCGGAGAACGACAATGCGCGCTTCTCCGCCATCGGCGCGGTCATGTCGATGACCTCGCGGATCAGCGCGCGCAGGTCGACCTCCTGCACATCCATGTCCAGCTTGCCGGCCTCGATGCGCGCCAGGTCCAGCGCGTCGTTGACCAGCCGCAGCAGGTGCGATCCGGCGCGCTGGATGGCGTTGGTGTAGTGGCGCTGGGTATCGTCGAGCGGGGTCGCCAGCAGCAATTCGCTCATGCCCAGCACGCCGGTCATCGGCGTGCGCACTTCGTGGCCGAGGGTGGCGAGGAAGCGGGTCTTGGCCAGCGACGCCTGTTCGGCCACCTCGCGCTTGTGCACGGCCAGTTGCCAGGCCGTGCGGCGGCGCAACCGGCGCCGGTAGGCGGCGGCCAGCAGCGCCAGCAGCAGCGCGCCGGCGGCGACCATCAGGCTGATGCCCCAGACGCTGCGATACCAGGGCGGCAATACTTCGAACGAGAGCTGCTTTTCCTCCGACGCGTTCCCCGCCGCGTCGAACGCCTGCATGCGCAGGCGATAGTGGCCGGGACGCAGGTTCGAGAACGAGCGCTCGCCGCTGGCGCCCTGATCGACCCAACCCTGATCGAAGCCTTCCAGCCACGAGCGGTAGCGATGCGCGAGCGGATCCTCGTAGCTGAGCAGGCGCAGGCTGATCTGCAGATCGTGATCGTCGGGCAGCAGCTCGAATCCGCCCTTCATCGGCAGGTGCACGGTGCGATCGCGCTGGTTCACCTGCAAGCCGGCCAGCAGCAGGTGCGGGGTGAGCGGCGGCGGATCCGGCAGCGCCGTGTCCAGCAGCATCACCGAACCATCGGCGGTGCTGCCGGCCAGCAGGCCGCCACCGGCCATCAGCAGTCCGCGATCGTTGAACTCCTGGCTCATCAAGCCATCGCGCACGCCGAAATTGCGCACCCGCACCGGCGCCTGATCATCGGGCGCCTCGATCCGGAACAGGCCGCGCCGGGTCGCCAGCCACACCCGCTTTTCCGGATCGATGGTCATGCCGGTCGATTCCAGCGCCGGCAATCCCTGCCGCGGCGCGATCTGCCGCACCTGGATCCAACGATCGTCCTGGCGCCGCCAATGCTCGAGGCCGGAGAGCCGGTGCAGCCAAAGTTCGTCGGGACCGGCGAAGGCGAACGACAGCATCCGCTCCACTCCCGCGCCGATGACGGTGACGAAACGGTGCTGGCCGGGATCCCAGCGTTCGATGCCGCGATTGCTCGCGGTCCACAACTGGCCGTCGGGACCGGCGAGCATGGTCTCGATCTCGCTCGGCTCGCTGTCCTGTTCCGATCGCGCCAGGCTGTCGATGACCTGCCCGGTCGCGCCGTCGCGATGCTGCAGCGATCCCATCTGCGTCGCCAGCCACAGCGTGCCGTCGCCGGTCTGCACAAGCCAGTCCACCGACGTGCCGTCCGGTACCTGATCCGGTCCTTCGGCGTTCGACCATTCGCGTTTCTCGCCGTTGCGCGGATCGATGCGGATGATGCCGTTGCGATGGCCGAGCCAGAGCCGCCCTTCGCGATCCTCCAGCACCGAGGTGAAGCGCAGTTCCTTCAACCGCTGCGCATGTGTGCCCAGCGGCTCGACCTCACCGCTTCCGGTATCTAGCCGCTCGACCCCGCCGATGCTGCTGACCAGCCACACGCCGGTGCCGCCGGTGGACATGGCCAGGCCGCGATACAGCCCGCCTCCCAGTCCCTGCGTGGGGGTGTACGAGGCGATCCGCCGCCAATCCGATCGCAGGTAGGCGACGCCGCGCGTCGGCACCGGCACCCAGAGGCCGCCATCGGGCTGCATCAGCAGCGTCTGCAACACGCGGCCGACGCCCACGCCCTGGCTGTCCTGCGCGATCGGCGCGGGCGCGCGATCGCCGTCGGTATGCCAGAGCCCGCCCTGGCTGGCCAGCCAGTACTCGCCGTGGCCATCAGCGGCCATCGCCATCACCGCGTTGGGCCGTTCGAACATCGGCGACCATGGCGGCGTGCTCCAGCCGCCCTGGCGACGCCAGCGGTACATGCCCGACGAGGTGCCGGCCCAGACCGAATCGTCATCGACGGTGACCGAATAGATGATCAGCGCCTCGCCGCCCGGCAGGATCTCGCGTTGCATGTGCTTGCCGTCGTAACGGACCAGCCCGCTCATGGTGCCGATCCACAGCTGCCCCCGCGCATCGAACGCCAGCGACAGCACGTTGTCCGACGGCAGACTGGACGGATCGCCCTCCACCGCGTTGAAGCGCTGGATGCGTCCGTCGGTACCGATCCGGTGCAGGCCGCCGCCGAAGGTGCCGAACCAGACCTCGCCGCCATGGCTGGCGATCGCGAAGGCATCGTCGCTGCCCATCTGCGGATACTGGGCCTTGCGGAAATGGCGGAATCCGCGCCGCTCCGGCCCCATCATGCTCAGGCCGCCGTTCTCGGTGGCGACCCAGATCCGATCCAGACCGTCCACGTGCAGCGCCTGGACGACATTGCCGGGCAGCGAGGCCGGATCGTCCGGATCGTGGCGCCACACCTTGAAGCTCACTCCGTCGTAGCGGGCCACGCCATCCCAGGTGGCCAGCCACAGATAGCCGGCGCGGTCGCGGGCCATCGCGGGGATGGTGGTGGACGGCAATCCGTCGGCCACCGTCATCATCCGGAAGCGCGGAATCTCCGGCACGCCCGCCTGCACCGTCGCGCAGGCCAGCCACGCCGCCAACATCCAGATCCGCCATCCCATGCCGTCGTGTCCTGTTCTGTCATCGTTCCCCGGCCTGAATCGTCGCAACGGACCGTTGCAGGCGCAAGCGGGGTATCTTCAGCCGGGCCCGCCTAGAATCCCCGGTCATGACTCCAACGCGCTCCTATCGCCGTGCCCGGACCAGCGCCCTGCTCGCGCTGCTCGCGTCCGCGTGCCCCGCCTGGGCGGCGGGCCCGGTGGCCTATGCGCTGGATCCGGTCCATACCCGGGTGATGCTCGCGGTGGAACACGCCGGCTTCTCCAAGGCCATCGGCACGATCTCCGGCAGCACCGGCACGCTGGTGTTCGATCCGGCGGACTGGACCAGCGCGCGACTGGACGTCACGGTGCCGCTGGCGCGCACGGATTTCGGCGACGAGAAGTGGAACCGGGCGGTGCTGGCCGGCAACCTGCTGGATGCTGGGCGATTCCCCGAAGCGCGTTTCGTCTCCCACCGGATCGAACCGGCCGGACCGGATCGCGCCTCGGTCTGCGGCACGCTGTCCCTGCACGGCACCGATCGCGAGCTGTGCCTGGACGTCACGCTCAATGCGCTCAAGCGCCATCCGCTGCCGCCGTTCCGGCGCACGGCCGGCTTTTCCGCCACCACCACGCTGCAACGCTCGGACTTCGGCATCACCGCATGGAAGTCGGTGATTGGCGATTCCGTCGAACTCCGCATCGAGGCCGAAGCCACACGGACGGGCAAGGCCGACGATGCCGAAGAAGCGGCCGCCGACGCGGCCACCGTCCCAGCCACCCCTCGGGAGCCCACCCTCAATGACCCTGAAGAACACCCCTGAACGCTGGGGCGCCGTCAGCCAGATCCTGCATTGGCTGATCGTCCTGCTGCTGCTCGTCATCGCCTACATCGGCCTGACCATGGGCGATCTGCCCAACGGGCCGCGCAAGATCAACATCTATGCGCTGCACAAGTCGATCGGCCTGACCATCCTGGCACTGGTGACGCTGCGCCTGATCTGGCGCGTGTACGCCGGTGCGCCGCTGGCGATTCCGGGCACGCCGGGCTGGCAGCAGCGCATCGCCTCGCTCACCCACGTGGCGCTGTACCTGCTGATGTTCGCGATGCCGTTGTCGGGCTGGGTGCTGAATTCTTCCGCGGGCTATCCGCTGCAATGGTTCAAGCTGTTCAACCTGCCCGCCATCACCGCCCGCAATCCCGAATTGCACGAACTGGCCGAGACCCTGCACGAATCGATGTTCTGGGTGCTGGTGGCCGTGGTGGTGCTGCATGCGGGCGCCGCGTTCTACCACCACCTGTTCCAGAACGACGACACCCTGCGGCGGATGCTGCCGGGCCGCCGCCGGCAGGCCATCGCTTCCCCCACCGCGTCCACCACCGAGGATATCGCGCCATGATCCGCTTCCCCCGCCCCCGCCTGCTCGCCGCCAGCCTGCTGCTGGCCGCCGCCGCGCCCGCGTTCGCCGCCGACTACGTGCAGGCACCGGGCTCCACCCTGGTGTTCGCCAGCAACTACCAGGGCGAAACCTTCACCGGCAAGTTCGGCGGCTTCAACACCACGCTGAGTTTCGATCCGGCCAACCTGGCCACCTCGAAGCTGGACGTGACCATCCAGCTGGCCGGCACCAACACCGGCAACGACGATCGCGACAGCACCCTGCAGACCGGCGATTTCTTCAACGTCGCCAAGTTCGCCCAGGCCCGCTACACCGCGACCAAGTTCCGCGCGCTGGGCGGCAACCAGTACGCCGCCGACGGCAGCCTGAGCCTGCGCGGCGTCAGCAAGCCGGTCACCCTGACCTTCACCTGGACCCCGGGCGCGCAGCCCGTGCTGGCCGGCAAGGCCACCGTCAAGCGCCTGGACTTCGGCGTCGGCGGCGGCGAATGGGCCGACACCAAGACCATTCCGAACGACGTCGCCATCAGCACCAGGGTGGTGCTGAAGCCGGCGAAGTAAGCCGGTTTTCGGACAGCAAGACGGCCCACGCCATGGCGTGGGCCGTCTTGTTTTCAGCGGAGGAAATTTTCAGCGGAGCGCCACCTGCCTTCTCTCCTCCGCGTGCGCCTTTCCGGGTGCAGCGCGTGGCGGAAGTGGGCGCGGCAGCACCCGTACACGCCCGGCTTGTCGGCCACGAAGTCGCCGGGAAACCCGGCGACATCCTCCACGATGCCTCTGCGGCCGGCAATCACATCGGGACCACCCGGGCATCGCCGGCCTCACTCACGCCGCCACGCTTGGGAAATCCGCGCGACGTCCACTCAACCGGCGAGGAAGCGCGCCAGCCCCGGCCCGTCGAACGGCCAGTCCAGTTCGACCCCGTCCGCGCGGCGCAGGACCGGCACCCGTACGCCGTAGCGCGCTTCCAGATCGTCATCGCCGTCGATGAACGCGCTCTCGAATTCCGGCACCCGCGCCTCGGCCAGCACGGCCAGGGCCAGGTCGCACAGATGGCAGTCGTCGCGCTGGTAGAGGGTCAGGGCTGGGAACAAGGGTGCGGTCTCCGGATCCGATCTGTTGCGTCGCGGGAGCGGCTTTCACCGGCGACGGCATAGAATACGCGCCATGGCAGTCAGCACCTTCGACCTCTTCAAGATCGGCATCGGGCCGAGTTCCTCCCACACTGTCGGCCCCATGCGTGCGGCGGCGCGGTTCGTCGCCCGCTGGCTGGAGGAGGCCGGACGCTTGCAGGACGTGGTCCGGATCCGTGCCGAGGTATTCGGCTCGCTGGCACTGACCGGTCGCGGACACGGCACCGACAAGGCCGTGCTGATGGGCCTGGAAGGCCATTACCCGAACGAAATCGATCCCGACATCATCCCGCCCGCACTGGAACGGATCCGCGCCAGCAAGACCCTGCAACTGGGCGGCAGCCACGCGATCGCCTTCGACGAGAAGCGCGATCTGTTGATGAACAAGCGCCAGAAGCTTCCCTACCACACCAACGGCATGCGCTTCACCGCCTACGATGCCAACGACGAAGTCATCGCCACCCGCGATTACTACTCGGTCGGCGGCGGCTTCGTGGTCAACCAGGACGACGCGGCGGTGGATCGCATCGTCGCCGACGAGACCCCGTTGCCGTACCCGTTCAAGAGCGGCGACGAACTGCTGGCCCAGTGCCAGCGCAGCGGGCTGAGCATCGCCCAGCTGATGTTCGAGAACGAGAAGTGCTGGCGCGGCGAGGACGAGATCCGGGAAGGCTTGCGGGCGATCTGGAGCGCGATGCAGGCCTGCGTGACCCGCGGCATCCGCGAGGAAGGCACTCTGCCCGGCGGCCTGCACGTCTCGCGCCGCGCACCGGCGCTGCATCGCGAACTGGCCAGCAAGCCGGAAGCCAACCTGCGCGATCCGCTGACCACGCTGGACTGGGTCAACCTGTACGCGCTGGCGGTCAACGAGGAGAACGCGGCCGGCGGCCGCGTGGTCACCGCGCCCACCAACGGCGCGGCCGGCATCATCCCGGCGGTCATGCACTACTTCGATCGTTTCTGCCCCGGCAACAGCGAGCAGCGCATCTTCGACTTCCTGCTGACCGCCGCCGCCATCGGCATCCTGTACAAGGAAAACGCCAGCATCTCCGGCGCCGAAGTCGGCTGCCAGGGCGAGGTTGGCGTGGCCTGTTCGATGGCCGCCGGCGGCCTGGTCGCCGCGCTCGGCGGCTCACCCAGCCAGATCGAGAACGCCGCCGAAATCGGCATGGAACACAACCTGGGCCTGACCTGCGATCCGATTGGCGGACTGGTGCAGATTCCCTGCATCGAACGCAACGCGATGGGTGCGGTGAAGGCGATCAACGCCAGCCGCATGGCGATGCGCGGCGACGGCAAGCACAAGGTCTCGCTGGACAAGGTCATCAAGACCATGCGCGACACCGGCCGCGACATGCAGGACAAGTACAAGGAAACCAGCCGCGGCGGCCTGGCCGTCAACGTCATCGAGTGCTGACGGAATCCGGCGGCGCGTAGAGCGGAGCTTGCTCCGCTGCCCTTTCTCCCCAACCTCCCCGCCAGCCGGGCAAGTTCGGCTCTACGTACTGGCGGTGATGGCCAGCACGTCGTCCAGCAGCGCGGCCGCGGTCACTTCCGCGCCCGCGCCGGGTCCTTGCACCACCAATGGCTGATCCGGATAGCGGTCGCTGAAGATCGCGACCCGGTTGTCGGTGCCGCCGCCGCCGCACAGCGGATGATCCGCGGCCAGCGTGCGCAGGCCGACACTGGCGCCTTCGGCATCGAAGCGTCCCAGGAAGCGTAGCTTTCCGCCGTTGCGGTAGGCCTCGCGGAAATGCGCGCCCAGTGGTGCGTCGAACTGGCCGAGCGCCTCGTCCAGTTCGGCGATCGGCAATGCCGCCAGCGCCGCCGGCACCAGCGACTCGACCTTCACGTCTTCCGACTGCAACGGCAGGCCCGCCGCGCGCGCCAGGATCAGCAGCTTGCGGCGCACGTCCTCGCCGGACAGATCGATGCGCGGATCCGGTTCGGTGTAGCCGGCCTCGCGCGCCTGCCGCACGAAACCGGAGAACGGCCGCATGCCGTCGTAATGATTGAACAACCATGCCAGCGAACCGGACAGCACACCCTCGACCCGGTGGATGCGATCGCCGCCGGCCACCAGCGCGCGCAGGCTGCGCAGCAGCGGCAGGCCCGCGCCGACCGTGGCGCTGTCGCCGTAGTGCGCGCCCGAATCCCGGCATGCACGCTGGATGGCTTCGGCACGCGCCAGCGCGCCCCCGTTGCCCAGCTTGTTGGCGGTGACCACATGGATGCCGCGCGCCAGCCACTCGGCGTGCCAATCGGCCACCGCATCGCTGGCGGTGGCATCGACGATGATGTCGCCGTCGCGCAGCGATTCGGCTTCCGCCCACGGCGGCAGTTCCGCGTCGCGTGCCGGCGCCGCACGGGCGGCGTCCAGCGCATCGGCGGGCGCCGCCGCGCAGGCCTGCACGCTGCGCGAGTTGGCCAGCCAGGCGAATTCGGGCAGGCCCTCGACGCGCTCGCGCAGACGGCCGTAGCGATCCACGAACGCGCTGCCGACCACGCCGGTGCCCAGCAGCGCCAGGCGCGGCGACGGCCGGCGACGCGCCGCCGGAAGCTGGACGACCGCGCTCATGCGTCGGCGAGTTTTCGATCGGCCTCCGCGGCGGCGCGCTCGGCGCGCGCCAGGCCGGCGGACAGATCGGACAGCAGATCCCCGGTCGCCTCGATGCCGACCGACAGACGCAGCAGGCCATCGGAAATGCCCGCCTTGGCGCGCGCTTCGGCGGTCATCGCCGCATGCGTCATCGACGCCGGATGCGCGACCAGGCTTTCCACGCCGCCCAGCGATTCGGCCAGGGTGAAATAGCGCAGGCCCCCGACGAATGCGCGCACCGCCGCTTCGCCGCCGTGCAGTTCCACGCTCAGCATCGCGCCGAAGCCCTTCTGCTGGCGAGCCGCCAGCGCGTGGCCCGGATGCGAGGCCAGGCCCGGGAAGTACACCTTCGATACCGCCGGGTGATTCTCCAGCAGGCTGGCGATGGCGTCGGCGTTCTCCTGGTGCACGCGCAGGCGCGCGTCCAGCGTGCGCAGCCCGCGCAGGGTCAGGAAGCTGTCGAACGGCGAGCCGGTCAGGCCCAGCGCGTTCGCCCACCACACCAGTTGCTGGTGGACCTCCGCATCGCGCGCGACCACCGCGCCGCCGACCACGTCGCTATGGCCGTTGATGTATTTGGTGGTCGAGTGCACCACCAGATCCGCGCCGAACTCGATCGGCTTCTGCAAGGCCGGCGACAGGAAGGTGTTGTCGACCACGGTCAGCGCGCCGGCCTTGTGCGCGGCGTCGATGACAAAACGCAGATCGGTGATGCGCAGCAGCGGGTTGGAGGGCGTCTCGATCAGCACCAGCCGCGGCGACTGCGCCAGCGACTCGGCCAGTGAGCGCGGGTCGGTCAGGTCGGCGGTGATCAGCTCGAAGTGGCCCTTTTTGGCCAGCGCGTTGAACAGGCGCCAGCTGCCACCGTACGCGTCGTGCGGCACCACCAGCCGATCGCCCGGTTGCAGCAGCGCGTTGAGGACCAGGTTGATCGCGCCCATGCCGGTGGAGGTGATCACGCCACCGGCGCCACCTTCCAGCTCGGCCAGCGCCTCGCCCAGCAGATCCCGGGTCGGGTTGCCGCTGCGGGTGTAGTCGTATTCGCGCTTGTTGCCGAAACCGTCGAAGCTGAAGTTCGACGACAGCACGATGGGAGGCGTCACCGCGCCGTAGGCGGTGTCACGGTCGATACCGGCGCGGACGGCGGCGGTGGCGGGACGACAGGGGGTGTCGCCGGCGGCGTCGAACTGGCTCATGCGTTTTCTCCATTGCCGCGCAGGGCAGTGCTGAGGATCGCGTCGATGCGATCGGTTTCTTTCAGGAAGGCGTCGTGGCCATACGGCGAGCGCAGCACACGCAGGTTGCCCAGCGTGCCCAGCCCCTCGACCAGGGCCACGGAATCGGACAGCGGCACCAGCCGGTCACCCTCGACCGCGACCACCGTGGTCGGCACGCGCACGGCGGCCGGATCGATGCGATGCAGGTCGATGGATTCGGACAGGCGCAGGTAGGCGGTGACAGGGGTGCGCGCCACGTACTGCGCGCCGGCCGCGTCCAGGTAGTCCTCGGCGGCGCAACGCACGCGGCCATGGACGATTTCGGCGGCGGCGTCGAAGCGCTCCTCGAATTCCTCCGGCGTGCGGTAGCTGAGCATGGCGAACTGGCGCGCCAGCGACAGGCCCTGCGCGTCGGCGCATTGCAGTTGGCCCAGGCTGACCGCGCGACGTTGCAACGCGCGCCAGGCGGCGGCATAGGGATGCGCGCGGTGCGCGCCGCTCACCGCCACCAGCTTCGCCAGCCGTTCGGGATGGCGGGAGGCCAGTTGCAGGCCCACCAGCGCGCCATAGGAATAGCCGACGAAAGCGTGCAGTTGGCGGATGTCCAGCACATCCAGCAGCTTCACGATCGCGTCGGCCTGATCGGCGGTGTCAATGGGCGCGTCGAGCTTGCCGTCGGCACCGATGAAATCGATCGCCAGCAGACATCGCCGCGCGGGATCCAGCGCGCGACCGGCGCCCACCAGATCGTTCAGCCAGCCCTTCTCGGCGAAGCTCGCGCTGGCGGCCAGATGGCGGTGCGCGGAAATGCCGCCGGCGACGAACACCACCGGCGCACCCGCCGGACCCAGCAGCTCGTAGCGCAGCCGCACCAGATGGCGGCCGGCATGGCGCATGTCCAGTTCCAGCGCGATCTCGCCGCGGCGCGCGGCGGCGGTGTCCAGGGCGATGGCGGCATCGGCCGCGCAGGACGGAAGCACGGGGGACAGGGAAGACGCGGCGGCGGTGGCGAAGCTCATGGCGGTGTCCGGTGAAGAGGGGACTTGCGGCCATCGAGCTTTCGCGGAGCTCGCGTTCGCCGTGCAGAGGCACGGTACGAACCATCTTTCGGGCAGACGCAGAGGTCCCCGCAGGATTTGGCACCGACCACGACGCTTGCGCATCGCTGGTTGCCCCGGCTTCTTCGGGCCTGTCCCTCTGCCGGTCTCGATGGTGACCGGCACTTTGCCAGTGGTTTTTTTCTATGTCAATCGCTTTATGCGGATGGAGCGATGGATCGCCTGGGATGCCCCCTCCCGGCTCCTTGACCCATGCCGCATAATCCCGCCATGACCCGGAAATACCTGTTTGCTGGCGCCCTGGCCCTGCTGGCCGGTTGCGCCACCCAGAGCCACCACACTTCCCGCCCCCCCGCGCCGACGCCGACCACCGCCGCCGACGCCATCGTCCCCGAAGCCTGGGTCTCCGCCCCGGTCCCGGAAGACGAACTGGACTCGCTGGCCGCCTGGCCGACCGAAGACGGACGGGTCTGGCTGATCGCCACCGCCAAGTCCAGCCATCGCCTGGCGGTCTACGACGCCGACACCGGCGAACGCCTGCGCACGGTCGGCGGCCCGGGCCAGGCGCCGGGGCAGTTCAACCGGCCCAACGGCATCGCCGTGTTCGGTGACCTGCTGTTCGTCGCCGAGCGCGACAACCACCGGGTGCAGGTGATGCGCCTGCCCGAATTCACCCCGGTGGCGCAGATCGGCCAGGACGCGCTGAAAGTCCCCTACGGGCTCTGGCTGGACGAAACCGGACCCGGCCAACTGGATCTGTTCGTCACCGACAGCTTCATGGCCGACTTCCGCACCGGCAAGCTGCCGGCGCTGAGCGAGCTCGACCAGCGCATCAAGCATTTCCGCGTCGAGGAAGACGAGGACGGCGGCGTGCGCTCGCGCCTGCTGGGCAGCTTCGGCGCCACCGACGAGGCCGGCGCGTTGCGCATGGTCGAGTCCATCGCCGGCGACCCGCTGCATGATCGGCTGCTGATCGCGGACGAGGACCGCCGGGTCGGCTCGACCCTGCGCGACTACACCCTGTCCGGCCAGTACCGCGGGCTCAGCCTTCCCGCCTTCGACGCGGATGCCGAAGGCATCGCGCTGTGGCCCTGCGCGGTCGATCGCGGTTACTGGATCGCGGTGGATCAGCTCACTCCGACCCTGTTCCGCGTGCTGGATCGCACCAGCCTGGCACCGCGCGGCATCTTCCGCGGTGAACAGGTCAGCAACACCGACGGTGAGACCCTGTACGCGGCATCGACCCGGCGCTTCCCCGCCGGCGCGCTGTTCGCCCTGCACAATGACCAATCCCTGGCCGCCTTCGATCTGCGTGACGTCGCGCGCGCCCTGAAACTCGGAAACGACTGCCTGCCGTGAACCCCGTCCTGCGTACGTCCCTGCTCTGCCTCGCCGCCGCCGCGCTGCTCGGTGGCGCCGTTCCGGGCGAGGCGGCGCGGCTGTACCGCTGGAAGGACAAGCAGGGCTACACCCAGTACGGCGACCGGCCGCCGGAAGCCGGTGAGCTGGTCGACGCCAGCGTGGACGTCCTGCGTTTCCACAACACCCCCAGCGCTTTGGTGCGGCTGCGGCTGGAACGCAGCGGCCTGCGCTACCAGGCGTGGGCGGACAACCTGCTGCATGGACCGGTCGAGGTGCGGCTGGGTTTCAAGCGCAACAGCAACGTCGCCGCCCAGCCCGCTTTGCCGGCCACCGCGGTGGTGCCGGCGCGCAGCAGCGTGCTGGTCGCCAGCATCTCCATGCGCGATCCCCTGCGCGGCGGCGACTTCGAACTGGCGCTGGACTCCCTGCCGGGCGATCCGTCCGCGCATACCCAGGACTACGAATACCGCCTGCCCTTCGAATACGGGCGGGTGCGGGTGGACCAGGGGCCCGGCGGCGGCTTCAGCCACAACGATGCGCAGAACCTGTACGCGATCGACTTCGCGGTTCCCGAGGGCACGCCCATCCTGGCCGCGCGCGAAGGCATGGTGATGCAGGTCGAATCCGACTTCGACAAGGCCGGCTTGAACCGCGAGCGCTTCGGCGGCCGCGCCAACTTCATCCGCATCGTCCACGGCAACGGCAGCATGGCCGTATACGCCCACCTCAAGCCCGAGGGCGTGCAGGTGCGCGAAGGCCAGTACGTGCGCAAGGGCCAGCGCATCGGACTGTCCGGCAACACCGGCTTCAGCACCGCCCCGCACCTGCATTTCGTGGTCCAGGTGAACCGCGGCATGGCGCTGGAGTCCATTCCGTTCAGGATGTTCGGCCCGCTGGGCCAATTGCAGTTCCCCAGCCAGCGCGCCGAATCCGCTCCCATCGGGGCCCCCTCCGGGGCCGCACCGGCGGGCGCGCCCAACCCGCTATAATTCGCGACTTTCCCCGTCTCCCAGCGCCCGCGCGGGCGCCCTTGCCATGTCCGAAGTCGCCACCGAAGCCGCGCGCCGCCGCACCTTCGCCATCATTTCCCACCCTGACGCCGGCAAGACCACGCTGACCGAAAAGCTGCTGCTGTTCGGCGGCGCGATCCAGATGGCCGGCTCGGTCAAGGGCCGCAAGGCTGCCCGCCACGCCACTTCCGACTGGATGGCGCTGGAAAAGGAACGCGGCATCTCGGTCACTTCGTCGGTGATGCAGTTCCCGTACGAAGGCAAGATCGTCAACCTGCTGGACACGCCGGGCCACGCCGACTTCGGCGAGGACACCTACCGCGTGCTGACCGCGGTGGACTCGGCGCTGATGGTCATCGACGTGGCCAAGGGCGTGGAAGAGCGGACCATCAAGCTGATGGAAGTGTGCCGCCTGCGCGACACCCCCATCATGACCTTCATCAACAAGCTCGACCGCGAAGGCCGCGAGCCGATCGAACTGCTGGACGAAGTCGAGCGCGTACTCGGCATCCAGTGCGCGCCGGTGACCTGGCCGATCGGCATGGGCAGCCGCCTAAAGGGGGTGGTCCACCTGCTCACCGGCGAGGTCCACCTGTACGAACAGGGCCGCAACTTCACCCGCCAGGATTCGACTATCTTCGCCTCGCTGGACGACCCGCAACTGGAAGCGCGCATCGGCGCCGACATGCTGGCCCACCTGCGCGACGAACTGGAACTGGTGCAGGGCGCTTCGCATCCCTTCGATCTGCAGGCCTATCGGGAGGGGCGGCAGACGCCGGTGTTCTTCGGCTCGGCGGTGAACAATTTCGGCGTGCAGCCCTTGCTGGACTTCTTCGTCGAGCACGCGCCGTCGCCGCAGGCGCGCGCCACCACCGGCCGCAGCGTGCAGCCGACCGAAAACAAGCTGACCGGTTTCGTGTTCAAGATCCAGGCCAACATGGATCCGCAGCATCGCGACCGCGTCGCCTTCATGCGGGTGTGTTCGGGTCGCTTCGAGGCGGGTATGAAAGCCTTCCATGTGCGTAGCGGCAAGGAAGTCAAGCTCGCCAACGCGCTCACCTTCATGGCCAGCGATCGCGAGATCGCCGCCGAGGCCTGGCCGGGCGATGTCATCGGCATCCACAACCACGGCACCATCTCGATCGGCGACACCTTCACCGAGGGCGAATCGCTGGGCTTCACCGGCATCCCCAACTTCGCACCGGAACTGTTCCGCCGCGCGCGCCTGCGGGATCCGCTCAAGCTCAAGCAACTGCAGAAGGGCCTGGCCCAGCTCAGCGAGGAAGGCGCGACCCAGTTCTTCCGTCCGCTGATGAGCAACGACCTCATCCTCGGCGCGGTCGGCACGCTGCAGTTCGACGTGGTCGCCTACCGCCTGAAGGACGAGTACGGCGTGGATGCGAGCTTCGAGAACGTCGGCGTCGCCACCGCCCGCTGGATCCGCTGCGACGACGCGAAGAAGCTGGAGGAATTCCGCGACAAGAACGCGATGAACCTGGCCCTCGACGCCGCCGGGCAACTGGTCTACCTCGCGCCCACCCGGGTCAACCTGCAACTGGCGCAGGAACGCGCGCCCGCCGTGCAATTCCTGGCCACCCGCGAACACGCGCACGCCACCGCGGTGGATTGATGATCCCGCCGCCCGTGTTTTCCGGCTCCATGCTGAAGACACGGGCGCCGTATGGATGCAGTGCTTGCTGCATTGCGGTAACTTCCGCGCATGACCGCCGAACACCCCCACCCCCATTCGCGTGCCGCGCACATCCGTGACGAGATCGCCAGCGCCCTGACCCATGGCCTGGGCGCGATGGCCGCCTTGGCCGGCGGCGCCGTGCTGATCACCCTCGCCGCCATCTACGGCGACGGCTGGCAGCTTGGTGCGTCAATCGTGTTCGGCGTGACCCTGCTGCTGCTGTACACCGCCTCCACGCTCTACCACGCCATCCAGCATCCGGTCGCCAAGGGCCGGCTGAAGGTGTTCGACCACTGCGCGATCTACCTGCTGATCGCCGGCACCTACACGCCCTTCACCCTGATCGGCCTGCGCGGTCCCTGGGGTTGGAGCCTGTTCGCGGCGATCTGGACGCTGGCGGTGGGCGGCGTGATCTTCAAGCTGTTCTACACCGGCCGCTTCAAGCTGCTGTCCACGCTGATCTACATCGCGATGGGCTGGCTGGTGATGGTGGCCATCAAGCCGATGCTGACCTCGCTTGATGCCTGGACCCTGGGCTGGCTGCTGGCCGGCGGCCTGTTCTACACGCTGGGTACCTACTTCTACCATCGCGAGTCGATCCGCTATTCCCACGCGATCTGGCACCTGTTCGTGATCGCCGGCAGCGTCTGCCACTACATCGCGGTCACCGAACAGGTCCTGCGCCCGCGCCTGGCCGGCGCCTGAGCGCGCCGCAATCCGGCTGAACACGCAAAACCGGGCTTGACCCGGCTTTCGCATCCCCTGAACAACCGCGCTGGCTAAGTGGGCGCATGAATCGCGTCCCTGCCCGCAAGACGCCATTCCACTGGCCCCGGCCGTCACGCCGCACGGGCTTGATTCTCGCGGTGCTGGTGGCCGCCGTGGCCGTGCTGATCGCGCTGTTCGACTGGAACTGGTTCAAGGGTCCGCTCGAACGCCAGATCCAGGCGCGCACCGGCCGCGAATTCCGCATCGGCGGCAATCTGGATGTCGATCTCGGACGCGTCACCACCGTGCGCGGCGACATGCTGCGCTTCGGCAACGCGCCATGGTCGAAGGAGCCGACCATGGCGGCGGCACGGCGCGCCGAACTGGATATCGAAATCTGGCCCTTGCTGCGCGGGAAAGTCCGCATCCCCGAAATACGGCTGGTCGAACCCGTCCTGCGCCTGGAAACCGGACCGGGCAACCAGGGCAACTGGGACTTCGGTGCCTCCGGCCAGACAGACCTGCGCTTCCATCGCCTCTGGGTCCGTGACGGTCGCCTGCGCTATCTCGATGCACCGGAGAAAACCGACATCGATATCCAATTGAACAGCGTCGCGCAGCCGGGACAGGAAAGCGCACCTTCGGTGGCCATTCACGGCGGCGGTCGCTGGAGCGGCGAACCCTTCCGGTTGCAGGGGCACGCCGCCTCGCCGCTGGCGCTGCGCGATGCCAGCCAACCCTATCGCATCGATCTGCGCGCGCAGGCCGGCGCCACCCGTGCGCATGCGCGCGGCAACCTGCTGGATCCGCTGCGCCTGCGCGGCTTCGATCTGAAGCTGCAACTGGCCGGCCACGACATGCAGGATCTGTATCCGCTGCTCGGCATCGCCATTCCCCCCACGCCGCCGTACCGATTGGACGGACGCTTCACCCGCGACGGCGATACCTGGCGCTACGACGGTTTCACCGGCCAGGTCGGCGACAGCGACCTCGGCGGTTCGGCCAGCGTGACGGTCGGCCGCGTGCGCCCGCTGCTGAAGGCAGATCTGGTCTCGCGGCGGCTGGACTTCGACGATCTCGCCGGCTTCGTCGGCGCCGCGCCCCAGACCGGTGGCGCGGAAACCAGTAACGCCGGACAGAAGGCCGAAGCGGCCGAACAGCGCGCGGATGCCCGCGTGCTTCCGGACACGCCCTACCAGTTGGCCAAGCTGCGCGCGATGGACGCGGACGTGCGCTGGAAAGCGCACCGCATCAACGCGCCGAAACTGCCTCTGGACGACATGGATGCGCACCTGCGCCTGGACGGCGGCCTGCTGCACCTAGATCCGCTCAACTTCGGCGTCGCCGAAGGCGATATTCGTTCCAACATCCGCATGGACGCGCGCACCGACACCATCCGCACCCGCGCCGACATCGCCGTGCGCCGGCTCAACCTCGGCCGCCTGTTCCCGGATGCCGAGATCACCCGCACGGCCATCGGCCGCATCGGTGGCGACATCGCCATCACCGGCACCGGCAACTCGGTCGCGCGCATCCTCGGCAGCGCCGACGGCGACATCGCCATCGGCATGGGCCAGGGCCGGATCAGCAACCTGTTGATGGAACTGGCCGGACTGGATGTCGCCGAGTCGCTCAAGTTCCTGCTGACCCGGGACAAGACCGTGCCGGTGCGCTGCGCGTTCGGCGATTTCTCCGTACAGGACGGCGTCATGCATGCGCGCTCGCTGGCGTTCGACACCACCGACACCCTCATCGTCGGCAAGGGCGACATCAGCCTGAAGGAAGAAACCCTGGATCTGGAACTGCGACCGCGTCCGAAGGATCGCAGCATCCTGGCCCTGCGTTCGCCGCTGGTGGTGCAGGGCACCTTCCGGGATCCCTCGTTCCGCCCCGACTTCAAGCGTCTGGGCCTGCGCGGCGCGACCGCGCTGGCCCTGGGCAGCATTGCCCCGCCAGCCGCGCTGCTGGCGACCCTGGAGCTGGGTCCCGGCAAGGACGCCGGCTGCGGCGGCCCCTACGCGCGCTGAGCCTCAGCTGGCGATGTAGCGCTGCAACTGATCCAGTTCCAGTTGCTGGTCCTCGATCACCGCCTTGACCAGATCGCCGATCGAGATCACGCCGGCCACGCGATCGCCTTCCAGCACCGGCAGATGGCGAATGCGATGTTCGGTGACGATCTGCATGCAGCGATCGACCGTGTCGTCCAGGCCGACGGTGATCACCCGCACGGTCATGATGTCGCGCACCGGCGTGTTGGCCGAGGATCGGCCCTGCAATACCACCTTGCGCGCGTAGTCACGCTCGGAAACGATGCCGCACAGCCTCGCCCCCTGCATGGCCAACACCGCGCCCACGCTTTTCTGCGCCATCAGCTTGATGGCATCGAGTACCGAGTCATCCGGAGAAACCGCGAAAACCTCAGGGCTCTTGGCCCCCAACAGCTGGCGTACCGTGCGCATGACTGCCTCCATCGGAAAGACGATCGGGCTGGCCCAAGGATACTCCTGCCACGCCGGGTTGCCACACGTCGACCAGGTACAGCGGGCGCTGCTTGGATTCCTCGTAGAGCCGGCCCAGGTACTCGCCGATGATGCCCAGCGCGACCAGTTGCACGCCGCCCAGGAACAGGATGACCGCCATCATCGTCGGCCAGCCGGCCACCGGATCTCCCCACAGCATCGCCTTGACCACCACCCATACGGCGGCCAGGAACGCCAACAGCGCGGTCAGCACGCCCAGGTAGGTCGCCGCCCGCAGGGGTGCGGTGGAGAAGCTGGTGATGCCTTCCAGGGCGAAATTCCACAGCTTCCAGAAACCGAAGTGGGTGTCGCCCGCCAGCCGCGGCTCGCGCCGGTAGGCGATGCCGGTCTGGCGGTAGCCCACCCAGCCGAACAGCCCCTTCATGAAGCGATGGCGCTCGCGCAATCCGCGCAACGCTTCCAGCGCGCGCGGCGACAGCAGGCGGAAATCGCCGGTGTCGGCCGGGATGGGCGTCTTGGAGAGCCGGCCGATGACCCGGTAGAACACGTGCGCGGTCGAACGCTTGAGCCAGCCCTCGCCCTCGCGTTCGCTGCGGGTGCCATGCACGTTGTCGTAGCCCTGCCGCCACAGCTCGACGAAGCGCGGAATCAGTTCCGGCGGATCCTGTCCATCGGCGTCCAGGATGATCGCCGCGCCCGCATGGATCCGGTCCAGACCCGCGGTCAGCGCCGCCTCCTTGCCGAAGTTGCGCGACAGCCGCAGCAGCGACACCCGCGCGTCCTGCGCCGCCAACCGCTGCATGACGGTCCAGGTCGCATCGGTGCTGCCGTCATCCACGTACAGCACGCGCGCCTGGAGACCTTCCATCCGGTCCAGCGTGGCGGCCAGGCGCGGGTGCAGCAACGGCAGCGCATCGGCCTCGTTGCGCGCCGCGATCACCACCGTCAACCAATCATCATGCATGGCCGGATCAGTCCAGTTGCTCGAGATACGCGGTGCCGCCGATCTGCCGCACCTGGCGCTGGATCCAGTTGGCCCGGCGCTGCACGTAGGGACCCGGATTGCGCGCGTTGTAGCGGCGCGGCGCCGGCAGCACCGCCGCCAGCCGCGCGCTCTCGGCGGGCGTCAGGCGCGAGGCGTCCTTGCCCCAGTAGCGGCGGGCGGCCGCCTGGCCGCCGTAGACGCCGTCGCCGAACTCGGCGATGTTCACGTGCATTTCCAGGATCCGCGACTTCGGCCAGAAGGTCTCGATCAGCAGGGTGTACCAGACCTCGAATCCCTTGCGTACCCAGCGCGACGCGCGGTTGCTGCCCTGCCACAGGAACAGGTTCTTGGCGACCTGCTGGCTGAGGGTGCTGGCGCCGCGCAGCCGACGCCCCTTGGCATTGTTCGCACGGGCCTTCTCGATGGCCTTGAAGTCGAAACCGTTATGTCCGGCGAAGTTCTGATCCTCGGCCGCCACCACCGACAGCGGCAGGCTCGGCGCAATCCTGTCCAGATCCCGCCAGGCATGCTGGATGCGGAAACCCCAGTCGCCTTCGCCCCAGGCCTCGAACTGGCGGGCGACCATGAAGGCCGACAGCGGCGGGTCCACGAAGCGCAGGACCACGACCTGCAGGACGCTCGCCGCCGCGAACAGGAACGGCAGCGCCAGCAGCCATCGGCCCCAACGGCGTCGGCGGCGGATGGTTTTCCCGTCCTTCTCCTGGCCCGCCGTCTTGAGGTAGGCCGGATTCGCCCCCATCGTCACACCATCCTTCGCCATCGCAATGCCGCATTATGCCGATGCGGCCGGTTTTCCCGCATCCCGGAGTCTTCGTGAACCCCAGCCCCGACAACGACACCCAGATCCGCTTCCTGCTGCCCAAGGCCGGCGTGCGCGGCGTGACCGTGCACCTGGATCAGTCCTGGCGCGAACTGCTTTCGCACCAGGCCTATCCGCCCGCCACTGCGGCGCTGCTGGGCGAAGCCAGCGCGGCGGCCGTGCTGTTCACCGGGCACACCAAGGTGGATGGCCGCCTGTCCATCCAGTTGCGCAGCCGCGCGTCGTTGCGCACCCTGTTCGCCGAATGCACCGCGGCGGGCACGCTGCGCGGCATCGCCCAGCTCGCCGACGGCCACGACGCCCCGCGCGATCTGCGCGCCCTCGGCGAGGACGCCTTGCTGGCCATCACCATCGAGAACCCGGGGCTGGACCCGCGCGAACCGCAGCGTTACCAGAGCCTGGTGTCACTGGACGCCGAATCGCTGTCCGAGGCCTTCGAGGACTACTTCCGCCAGTCGGAGCAGTTGCCCACCCGCCTGCTGCTGGCCAGCGACGGCGAGCGTGCCGCCGGCCTGATGCTGCAGAAGCTGCCCGGCGACGAGGGCGACGCCGACGGCTGGCATCGGGTCGGTGCCTTGTTCGACACCCTGTCCGAGAATGAACTGCTGGCCACCTCCCCTCATCTGCTGGTCCATCGCTTGTTCCACGAAGAGGCGCCGGAGCGGATGGCCGAGCGGCCGCTGCGTTTCGGCTGCTCCTGCTCGCGCGAGCGGGTCTCGGCCATGCTGCAGTCGCTGGGGCAGGAAGAAGCCCACGCGGCACTGGTGGACGGGACGGCGGAGGTCCGTTGCGAATTCTGCGGCCAGAAATACCAATTTGACACCAATCAGATCGCGGAACTTTTTGCCCAACCGTCGGTCGGAATCGAGGCCCCTGCCAGGCTCCAGTAGCGTTATTTTGGGGACCAAGCGGGTCTTGGGGACTTGTTAAATAAACATAAACGGCATAGCATCAGTTCCCCTTCGGGAGGGGAACTCCGTGTCAAAGATCGGGGTCTGAAGCGAGCCATGAAACTGCGTCATCTGCGACTACCGTTAGCCGTTCTGCTCGCCCTTGGCGTGGCAACGGGCGCGGCTGCGCAGAACAAGCAGAAGAAGTCCGAGCGCGCCGCGCCGACCGCACTTCCCATCCTGAACAACGCGAACGGCAAGGTCGAAGCCGTGCTGCTGCTCGAGCCCACCGGCGAAGCCTCCGCGGGCGCACGCTGGCGCTTCGGCAGCAATACGCTGAGCGCGGCCTTCGGCCTGGAAGCCGGTGATTCGCTGGGCCTGGTCTGCAACCGTCAGAGCGGCATCGTCGGCAACATCGGCAGCCTGGCCAGCCACTGCATGCTGGCGGCGCTGGACAGCGACGAAGCCAGCGGCCAGCGCATCAGCGCCGGCGCCACCCTCAACCGTCCCGGCGGCCGCCTCGGCCTGTCGGCCGGCACCGGCCGCGATACCCTCCCCGTCTGGCTGTCCGGCGGCAAGGTTTCCGCTGGTCGCGTCGAGCAGAACGATCTGGCGGTGTTCGGCGAGAAGAACATCGGTCGCGAAGGCTTCGTCTCCATCGGTGGTGCGGTCGCCCGCGCCCGCCTGGTGCCGGCTTCTGACCTGCCCGCCATCGCCGATCACTGGAACAGCAAGACCTTCACCGTCGGCGGCGGATACGGTCCCTTCAGCGCCAACATCATCGGCCGCGTGATCGACGTGCCGGGCCAGCCGGGCAAGTGGGAAGGCCTGGGCCTGGGCTTCACCTGGCGGACCCCGTGGAGCGGCCAGCTGACCGTGGGCGCGGAAAACGTCATCAGCCGCGGCAAGAATCCCTTCTCGCTCAACAGCGACAAGGCCGACGAAGGCACCGTGCCCTACGTGCGCTACGAGCAGGATCTCTGATCGTCCCACCGCAACCGCTTCCCGCCGAAGACTTCGGCAAAGAAAAAAGGCCGCGATTTCCGCGGCCTTTTTCGTTGTCGTCTGGCTGTCCCGCCCTTATTCGAAGCGGAGCTCGGCGCTGCCCGAGAACGTCTCCATGCTGATGTCCGCGTCGCCGCTGCCATAACGCGTCTGGAAGCTGGCGCCCGGTCCGACCTTCCGCTCGACTTTCACCCCGGGCGCGCGCAGATCGCCACTGAAGGTTTCTCCCCGCACTTCGGCCGAGAGGTTCCTCGGCACGATCAGCAGCACGTTGCCGCTCACCGTTTCCATGTGGAATTCCGCCTTGGATGCAACGCCGGTGCTGATCCGCAGATCGCCGCTGACCGTATTGCCCTTGAACTCGCGCAGGCGTTCGTCCTTGACCGCCACGTTGACGTTGCCGGAAACGCTCTCGACCGTGACTTCGCCATTCAAGCGGCCATTGAGGGTCAGACTGCCGCTGACGGTCTGCGCATCCACCTCGGGACTGTTGAGGGTCAGGTGGACGTCGCCGCTGACCGAACTGATGTCCGCGCTGCGCGGCGCGCCGATCGCGACCACCTGTCCGCTGACGGCCTCGATCGACAGGGTTCCTGCCGCCACGCCTTCCACATGGACATCCGCCGAGACCGCATCGACCTCCAGATCCGCTCGCCGCGGAATGGTCAACTGCAGATCGGTCGGCTCGCTCCTGCGGTCCCCCCAGCCGCTGTTGTTGGGGTAGCGGACCGAGACATTCAGATGCTCGCCGCCACCATCCACTTCCAGCTTCTCCACGCCCGTGCCGAGCGTGCCGGTGATCTTGACCTCGGGGCGATCCCAGGTGCGGACCTGGATGCGGCCCTTGACGTTGCTGACGTCCACGCGGCCGCGCGGATCCAGCGGTCGGCTTTCGTTGATCGGCGTGCCGGCCAGGGCCGGGCATGCCGCGACCAGCGACAGCAGCAACAGGGAAGTTCTGAACATGTGCATGGAGGGCTCCTTGGTCAACTCATCACCGCGCGCTGGGTCAATGCCAGGCGCTTGGCATAGGTACGGCGCAGCTGCTCGAGCAGGAAGCGCGTGTTGGGGGCGTGATCCAGCGCGTCGAGAATCTCCGTGGCGCTGCGGTCCAGTTCCTGCAGGGCGCCTCCCAGTTCGGGGTGATCCTCGGCGCCCTGTATCTGCGCGAGCGCTCCCTGGTAATCCCGGGTGAGCTGAGCGGCTTCCTGCCGGATCAACGGCTCCTGGGGCGTGGTCAGATGGGTGGCCTGCCACAGGAATCCCACCGTCAACAGGACGGAAGCCGCCATTGCCCAAGGCACCAGCCGGCGCGCACGCAAAGGCAGCGTGGTCGCGCCCGTTCCGCCCGGCGATGCGGGCGGGAACCAGCGTCCCGTGCCCGTATCGTCCGCAGGGGACTCCGCGGATGCCTGCGGCAACTCCGCAATCCGCGCGGCAATCCCGGGCCACAGGTCGCGGGGAGGGGGGATGTCCTGGCGCAGGCCCTTCAGCTGCCAGCGCAGGCGGTCGTTTTCTTCGTTCATGCTTCTACTCCCAATCTTTCACGCAGCAGCTGCCGGGCACGATGCAATTGCGCCTTGGAGCTGCCGACCGCCATGCCCAGTTCGCTGGCGATTTGTTCATGTTTCCAGCCTTCCACGTCGTACAGCACCAGCACCGCGCGCGCGCGGGGCGGCAGGGTCGCCACGGCCCGTTCCAGATCCAGTGAAAGCGCGGTCTGATGGCCCGCGGAATCGGCCGTGCCCAGATCGTCCAGGCGATCCTCGTCTTCATCGAACAGCGGCTGCGACCGGCGCGAGCGCAATTCCATCAGCGCGGTATTGACCGCCAGCCGATGCAGCCAGGTGCTGAAAGCACTCTCGAAGCGGAACTTGGGAAGCGCCTGCCAGGCGCGCACGAAGGCTTCCTGGGTCAGGTCGTCCGCGCGCACACCCTGGCCGCCGACCAGGCGCTGGATGACACCGTGGATGCGGCTGGAATGCCGGCGGTAAATCGCTTCGAAGGCGTGCATGTCGCCACCGACGGCGGCCCGGACCAGGCCATTGTCGGTCTCGGCGGCCGCCAGGGCGGTCGTGTCGGTCATCAGGTCGGTCACGGCGGCGTTCAGCATATCCCTTTGGATGTCCCGCCACCGGGAAAGGTTTAAGCGGTTTCCGCCCTCAGACCGCGGATCAGCGGCTGCAGGTATTCCTCGTAGGGCGCCCACTTCGGCCGTTCCAGCGCGACCACCCGGTCCCGCACCTGCACGGCGCTGGCGGTTGCCACGCCGCGGGTCCGCTCCTGCAGGGCCAGCATGGCGGGTTCGAACCCGAACCCGCAGAAATCGGCCACTTCGCGCAGTACCGCCTCAGTATCCCGGGTCAGCCGGCCGTAGTCCACGTCCAGCACCCGGCCAGGGTAAGCCTCGCGCCAGTGCGCCATCAGGCGTTCGTACTGGCGGTAGTAGTACGCCAGCTCCTGCTGATCATAGGAATAAGGATTGGCGTCGGAGAACAACTCGCGCAGATTCGAGAAACAGGTCTCCACCGGATCCCGGACCATATGCAGGATCTTCGCCTGCGGCAGCGCCTGGCAGATGAAGCCGATGTTGAGGAAGTTGGAGGGCAGCTTGTCGGTGAAGAAGCGCTCCTTCCCCAGCCGCCATTCCATTTTCTGTAGATAGCCCTGCCCCGCCGCGGCATAGTCCACGCCCGCCGCCGCCTTGTGCACCAGGGTCTCGTCGATGACCCCGCGGCAGTGGTAATCGGTCGCCCAGCGCATCTGGCTGGTGAAGTCGTACAACTCGCCGACCCCGTGGACATCGCCGTGTCCGTCCAGCAACTGCTCCAGCAGCGTCGTGCCGGAACGGTGCATGCCGACGATGAAGATCGGCACGCGTCCCGCATCGGACCCACCGGCCACCTGCGCCTTGCCGGCTCCCGCGGGCAGCGCGATCAGCGCATCGACCAGCCGCCGCGATTCCTCGCTCTGATACTTCAACGTCGACCGCTTGGCCCGGCACGCCAGCGTCAACGCCTCGCCGGCCCCGGCAACATCACCGATGTCGTCCAGTTCCTTGTGCAGCGCGTAAGCCAGCAGCGCCACCTCTTCCGGCCGCTTACCCGGCGCGGCCAGCAGCCGCCGCAACCGGTCCACATGGTTCGCGTCCCGGCTCTGCTTGCGCAGGCGCGAAATCAGCCACCAGGCTTGGGCGATTTCCGGCGCGCGCCGCAGGCAGTACTGGAGGTCCTGTTCGGCGGCCTGGAACCGGCCGAGATAAGTCAGGATCTGCGCGCGTGTGACTAATGTTGGAGGAAAATCCGGGTCAGCACGCTTTGCCTCATCCATCAGCTCAAGCGCATTCTCTTGCAAGTTCAGATAGCTGAGCTGAGCAGCAAATGCATGCAGGACAGGAATCGGGAGTGCTTGAATTTTTCCCGCTGCGGCTTTGCATTCCAGCAAAGCCCGTCCTTCATTGAATGTTCGGAGCCGTTTGGCCAATTCCGTCAGATCTTCGACACCGCTTGGTCTTGCTCGCAGGGCGGACATCGCAGCTTGGTACGCACTTCGATATTTTCCCTGCAAAGACTCTACATACGAAAGCTGCAACCAAGCACCGGCATTTCCGGGAAATCTATCTACAGCTTGGCGATAGAGCGCACCTGCGCCATTCCAATCCTGACCTTCCGCATATTGCTCGGCCAGTCGAATAAGTTGACTGAAGGTTAAGGATCTCATAGAGCGAAAGAGCGTCGAATGCGCGAACCAGTTGGCGCTATTCAACAATCAATACCATGCATTCGCAAGCGCCGGATCATTGGAGCCAATTTTTCTTCATAATGGCGAGATCTCGCTACAAAATGCGACTGGATTCCATCGCGAATCTGTGCAGAGCTCGGAGTGGCAGCCGTTCCCACTGCGTTACCCATGATCTGTTGCTGCCAGTCTAGTCCACAAAAATCCAGAACCCGGCGCATCTCAGCTTCAGGTCGCTCAACGAATTCCTCGTAGTCGACATCCAGAATTCTGTTTGGATACAGCGTATGCCACAGCAGCATCAATTCCCGGTAGTTCGCAAAATGATCAGCAACATCTATTTGATCATAACTATATGGGTAGAAGCCAGCAAAAAATTCTTTGAGATTTGAAAAGCATGCATCTACCGGACTTCGGCGCATGTTAATGAATCTTGCATTTGGGAGCGCCGGAATAAGCCAACCCAACATCATGTAATTGGCTGGAAGCTTGTCCGTATACCGTTTTGCCGTGCCTGCGCGCCAAGAGCTGCGCTCAAGATATCTCTTCCCATAGAGGGCGATGTCAACACCCTCCGCCATCCGTATTAGATTATAGTCCAGCTGTATCCCACCCGCTGCTTCACAGCACCATCGCAGCTGCATGACGGCATCATGAAGTTCTCCCGCAGCGACGACATCTTTATGTCTGGCCAAAAAACTCTCCAGAAGTGTGGTTCCCGTTCTCGGGAGCCCAACTATAAAGATGGGTTGTGGGCCATCATGCAGGCCCGCCTCCACCTCCCTCTTCCTTCCAATTGAACGGAGGGCCTCAAACTTTTTTTCTCGCCCCCGGGATCGAAATTAATATTCATCTTTCTTTTGGCAAGCCCACGCTCCAAAAATTCCCAAGCGTCCTTGTACAGGCCGATATCGTCATACTCCTTGAACAAGGCGAAGTCGATTATTGAACTATCAATAGAACTCCTCATTAGTTCCGAAGTCTTCAAAAGTCTGCGGATGTGATTTTCAGTTGGATTTTGCCTTTTTATCTTAGACAGAAGTAGATGAGGATGTGGAAATAGAGCATCTCCGGAGATAGCCCTTTCTAGTTCGAACTGGGCGCGCTGAAGGTTTCCTTCATAGAAGGCAGCCATTCCATTTAGATAGTCCAATCCTGGCGACCGGAGCCCGCCTTCCTTGGCTTTCACAATTAGCTTGTCCGCGAGATCTGGCATGAAAACATCCAACGCAAGCTTAGCCAGATCAGCACATTCCATTGCGGGCGGATTAGCATGTCTAACTATCTCTTCCGCACAAGCTTTGAATTCCTGAATTTCTCCCACTACCAGCAGGCGCTTCGCGGTGATTGCCAGAACTTCGCCATCACCATCACAACTCGCGGAAGCAGCCAAGACATATTCCACCGCTTTACGGTAATTCCCACGCCTTTCTTCCAAAAGCGAAAGTCGCAGCCTAGCCGCAACTGAAACGGTTGAATCAGTCGATAGCGCCAGATACATCCTCTCTGCAGCATCCATATCCCCGGACGCCAACAACTGTTCAGCGCGAAGCCAGTTCTTCACCCAGCACTCCTCAGCAATCTACGAAGCGAGGATAACCGCAAGCTATTTTTATTGCAAAAAAAGAATTACTAGCCTTTCCGGACCAAAGTGGACCGTAGTTCTGGTTCGAAGTGTGCTTCATAAGCCTGAAAAGCAGGGGTTCGATCTCTTCGTCCCGATAGTTGTACCGGTAGCTGACCTCGGTCAGGACAGGTAGAAGTAATGGCGGGGCACGCTATGGTAGGGATATAGCCAATTCTTGGCATAGCTCCAGAAGCCTTCGATGCCGTTGATGTGGTCGCGCCCGACGGACCGACCCTTCTCCTTGCCCACCACGTAGCTTCAACGTGGCATAGGGCCTGCCATTCCTTCGCGGGTGTGCGCATCGAACTGTCACGCCACCGAAATCCAGTCGTGCGCCGGGATCGGCCCCGGTCATTGCGCTTGATCAGCCCGAACACGATGACCTTGTCGCGCTTCAGCCATGCTTGCCTTTTCTGGCGCAACCCAAGGTGGTTTCGTCGCATTCGGTGGCGCCCTCGAACGGATCTCGCGACTCTCCACCTGGGCGCGGCAGGCGCGGAGCATATGGTAGAACCGCTCTCGTGCCGCCGCGCTGACATCGCTTCGGAACCGTTGTCGATAGGGCGGCACACCAGCACGAACAGCTCCAGGAGTCGGTGCTTGGCCGTAGAAGGCAGCTTCACCGGCTCCTACACCGACATCCAACTGAAATGCTGGCCGCATGCTCGACACTTCAGGCGACCATCAGCCAGTCGCTAGTGGCGGGCACCCATGCAAGCCGGGCATCTCTTCATGACCAGATCTTTCTTGATTTGGTCCGCTTTGGCTAGGAACTACCCAAAAAAAAGGCCGCTCTCGCGAGCGGCCTTTGAAACATAAAAAATTAGAAATCGTACTGGACCATGAAACGAACAGACCTAGGGGTCTGCCAGCCAGTCGGCATCTTGTACAACAACGGTTGCGGGTTACCGGCCGTATCCTCGCCGAATTCGGTTACGGTGACTGCCTTATCGCTGTTGAAGACATTGAACACGTCAACCTTGAACGTCAAATTCCCATCAGCGAATGCGGGACGATAAGCCACATTCAAATCGAGATTATACGTCCAGGGCAGGCGGCCGGCGGTGCCGCGCGGAACAATGGTGCGGCCATTGTCACCCGCTCCATCTCCTTGGTTAGAAGTGGGACCAGAATCGCACGAGAAGTAGGAATTTCCATAGTGCGATGTGTTTGCACCACCAAGGAAGCCAAAGCAGTTAATCGGGCGACCTGATTGCAGCAGCAGATTGGCGCCCACCGACCACTCATCATTGAACTCATAGTTACCGAACAACTTCAAGCTATGCCTACGGTCATTGGGTAGGTAACCAAACGAACCGATCGCCAGCTCCGGATAGTCGAAGTCCTGCGTGGTGCCGGTATCACCTTGACCGATGTCCGACTTGACGCCGCCTTCGGTGTTGCCTTTGCTCTTTGCGTAAGTATAAGACCCTTGCAGGAAGAACTTATCCCAACTACCTTCCCAGAAAATTTCAATGGCGCTATAGGTACGCTTGGCCTTCGGTCCCAAATCGTCAGCAGAGATCTCGATGCGTTCGAGCGTGCCATCACCATTAACATCCATGTTAAAGATGCCAGCGCTGCCCGGGTTGTAAAGACGGCAGAACGGGAAACCTGGATTGTACACAGCCACATCAGTCGGCAGATCCTTGTCCCCGACCTCTTGGAAGCCGCCACTTCCATTATCGGTGAAGCCATTCTCAAATGCCCATTCGAGAACGGGGCGGTAATCGCACTGATCATCAATCGCACGCTTCAGGTCACGATAGATGCCACGCACACCCATCGAGAAATTATCCGTGAGCTGAGCCTGGAAACCCAAGATGTACTCATCCTGATACATTGGCTCCAGGTTGGTAGATGCGATCGTGCGAGCATCCTTAGCAACACCGAACTCGTTATTCAGATACCGAATCGGACGGCCATTGTTAGGATTATCGATGAGTGCCAACCCGGTCGGCGCACCGGTAACGGGATCCACGCCGGTGTAGGTATAGAACTCTTCACTGAACAGAGACGCGCTGGCCCCGCGAATAGCGACGTTCGCAGTCAATGGAAGTGCGTAGCGGCCGGCGTTACCAAATATCTTGAAGCTCGAATCACCATTTACATTCCAGGAGAAGCCGAGGCGCGGAGCAAACTGATTGTCGATCTTTGCAAAGGTTTCACCCAAGCCATTCTTGTTGTCGAAGGTGTCCCAGCGCAGACCTACATAGGCTACGAAATTATCAGTGATGCTCCAGCTGTCCTCCAAATAGAATGCACGCTGATCGACTTTGACAGTCGCACCGGACTGGAAGACTCGGCGACGGACGATCCCTTCCGTTCCAAGGTAACGACCGTAGCGCCATTGTTCACCACCCGAGTAAGAAACGCCAGCAACCGACTCGAAGTTATCGATGTCGACGCCACCACGGATGATGTGGTCGCCCAACTGCCACTCGGCGTCAATGCGATATTGATCGCGAGTATCGCCCGCATCGGGACGTCCTAGCGTGGTAGCCAGATAGCATCCGGTGATCGGCTGATTGACGCCCGCAGTGACGGACGGGCGAGCATCAACGATCCAGGGACAGCCGCTAGCACCGGCACCGACCTGCCCTTGGTACTCGTTACGAATACCTCCAGCCGTCACACTATAGTTCGTGCGATCGAATTCACCATGCCCCGCTAGAGCGCTCAGCGTGAAGTTGTCCGTGAGATAACCCGTGTACTTGAGTACGTAACTGTTGCCGCCGAATTCGCTGTAGTCCGTACCGACGTAGCTCTCGCGATTTGGCTTTCCATTCGCATCGTAAGTTGTATCGAAGTAGTCGACATCGAACTTACGCTTGTCCGAGAGAGCGGTGAACTCAAGGATATTGTTGTCATTGATGTTCCAGTCCAACTTTATCAACCATTTAGGCTGCTTGGACTTGGTCGTCGTGTTGAACCCACCAGCTACAACACCAGGATAAGCATCAGCTTCCTGCCTGTTGTACTGCAACAGGCCGTAAGCAAAAAGCTTGTCCTTGATCAGGGCGCCGCTAGCCCAAACTGCCGCCGTCGCATCCCACTGCGTATCCTTCGAGTTATCGATGCGCAGACGGCCTTCATTGTTGTATTGATTCGGAGAATTCTCGGTCAACGATGCAGGCAACCAGAAGATGTTGCCACCGGCGTGGAACTCGTTAGTACCGCGCTTCGATATCTGATTGATCACTCCGCCGGTCGAACGGCCGAATTCTGCACCATAGCCACCAGTCTTTACCTGCTGCTCTGCGATAGCTTCAAACGGAACCTGGACGAAATTCAGGTTCTGGAACGAGTTGGTGATGTTGAAGCCATTGATGTAGTACTGGTTTTCAGCTACAGAGGAACCACCAAAAGATGCGAGATTGCCGAAAGCCGCGTCACCGCGGACCGTACCCGGCGCAAGCAGCGCTACAGAAGTTGTATCACGAGCGACAGGAATCTTGGCGATTTGCTCAGCCGTCAGAATGGTCGTTGATTCAACAGAGGAAACGTCAATCGGGTTGATAAAGCCCGCTCCCACGACTTGCACGGCATCCAGCGTCGTCGCAGCTCCTCCGCCTGATGCCACGAAATCTGCACTGGATGCTGTACCAACATTAACGTTAACCGTTTTGCTGCCACCCGAACTACTTGTGACAGTGTACTGGCCCGTGGGCAACGCGGAAAAACGATAACCGCCATCGGACCCAGCAGTCACCGTGCGCGAAAAGCCCGTATTAGGGTTGGTGACGGTAATCGTGTCACCCGCGTTGGCGCGGCCAGTGATCGCACCTGCGGTATTGGACTGCGCATGCACGCCACCAATGAAGCACGCACCCAACGCGAGGCTCAGCGCGGTTCGTTTGATGCCCTTCGAGAAGTTGTAACCCTTGTGGGTAGTCATCTGTGCTCTCTCTCTCAAGTCAATAGAAGCCCGGGTTGCAAGCAGCCCGACCCAAATAAACAGACGCATAACAACTTCGTCTGGTGACCGAAGAATAACGTAACTTTTACGCCTGCGAGCAGAATCACAATTACGCTCTTATTACAATTTCCCCAATAAAATCAGATAGATATACGCTTCCCGTCAACCTTCTGTACCCGGCAGGAAGCCTTTTTGCTTCAAGTCCCAAGGCTTGACTTGAATGACGATCTCGGGTCTTCCGACGCGAATTGGTTGCGCCCGTAACTGCATTACTTGTGCTCGCGCACCGGATCGTTAAGTGCCTGAAATTACTTGCTGTAAAGGCTGAAGCTGTCGCTCGTACCGCTTCCAACTGTCGACATTCCTGGAGTGGACTCCTTCCCGTATCTGGGAACTGCTGGCCGTAGCGGAAGGGGCCGGATTGTGTTCGATTCCGATCATGGCAGCATCGAAAGTAATGCCGCAGAAGTCGGCGATCCGGCGGGCGCTGGCCTCCGGCTGGGTGACCAGGTCCTCGTAGTCCACTGTCAGCATGCCCTGCGGCATCACCCGTTCCCAATGTGACTGCAGCGTGCGGAAACGGCCATAATGCGCGGCCATTTCGTGCAAATCATAGCTGTAGGCATAGGCATTGCCGGAGAAAAGGTGCTTGAACGTTGAGAAGCAGCTGTCCATGGGACTGCGGCGCAGGCAGATGAGCTTCGCTTGCGGCAGTGCTTTGTGGATGAAGCCGGCGTGCACGAAATTATTCGGCAGTTTGTCGATCAGGAATCGTGCTCCATGCGAGCGCCAGGCAGTCCGTTGCAGGTAACCGCATCCCAAGGAGAGGAAATCGATACCGACGCTGGCTCCCAGAGGCCGCTGCCCGATCGATTCGCTGGTGAAGCAGTCCGTTTCCCATGAGAACTGCAAGGGGAAGTCGTTGAGTTCCCCGGCCGAACGCACCTCCCGGTGGTTTCCCAGTATCCGCTCCAACAGCGTCGTACCGCTACGGGGCAGACCCACGATGAAGATGGGGGTATGCGTGATTCCATCCGCAGCGGGTTGACGACCCGCCGACACGAATTCCGCTGTGCAGATGGATTGCAACTGGCGGTAACACTCCGATTCCTGAGCTGCGTTGTAGTGCAACGTTCTTCGCTTCAGGTAGGCTCCCTTCTCCAATGCCCGCCATGCCTCCTCGGTATCGCCTGCGTCATCCAGTTCCTTGAACAGGGCATATTGGAGATAGATCGCGTCTTCGGAGTCTGCCGCAGTGTGGGTGATCGCTTTGCGGACTAGAGGAATGCGGATTCCGGCTGGCGCGCTTTTCTGATGCTGCGCCAGCGACCAGTGCGCCTCTGCATGCAGCGGGTCTTGCGCAATGCATCGTTCATACGCATCGGTCGCTTCCTGCGCCCTGCCCAGATGCCGCAATGCATTGGCTCGCGCGAAAATTAGCGCGGCCGGCGGCGCATGGGTTTTTCCGATAGCGAAATCGGCCATCCGCAGCGCATCTTCATGTGCGTCGGCAAGGCCTAGATACTGGATCAACCCCATGCTGTGCTTGAGCACAACCGGATCCGACCAGTCCGCAGCGAGCATGACCTCCACTGCGCGCCGGTATTCCCCCAGCACAAGCAGCCGCATGCAGACTTCGGCAATGAAGTTCTGAGTGGCGCCCTTCTTCCAGGCATCCGCAGCCGAGCGTACCGCTCCCACCGCCTCGCGGAAATGGCCATCGGCTTGCGCCAATGCGGAAAGCGCCAGCCAGGCGCGCGGCTGGGCGGAATCGATGCTCAGAATGGTCCGGTAGATCTCGCGGGCATCGTCGAAGCGCCTTTCGCTCAGTGCCTGCCGCGCACGTTGCACATAGCTGCTGATGTCCTGGTTCGGCACAAGAATTCTGCTCTGCAAGGAAGCAGACAGCATAAACCATCCAAAGAAAACGGCCGCCCGAAGGCGGTCGTCTTGCTTTTAACCTGACTTCCTTGGAGCTTAAAAGTCGTACTGCACCATGAAGCGGACCGAACGCGGGGTCTGCCAGGACAGCGGGGTCAGATAGGTCTTCGCCGCGCCATCCGGGCTGCCGGTAGCGTCTTCGCCCTCTTCGTCCACCGCAGTGGGCTTGTCGGAACTGAAGACGTTGAACACATCAACCTTGAACGCCAACTTGCCGTCGACGAATGCCAAACGGCAGGCCACGTTCAGATCAAAGGTGGTCGTCCACGGGTGCTCCCAACGGTGCCACTAGGAACAATGGTGGCGCCATTGTTGCGCGAACTAGGACCTTATCCATAGGCCTCGAATTAATCGATGCGATCAAGCTGATTTCTAGTGCCGTCAGAAAAAATTCCTAGCATAGCTGCGGATGCTGCGATCATCACATTGGAATCCGTACAGTAAGGAACGCGCCAAAAGAAAGACCGCCCCGGAAAGGGGCGGCCTTATTTTTACGTCCTGACTTCTACTGCGTCTTAGAAGTCGTAGCGAACGGCGAAACGCACAGAGCGCGGTGAGGAATAGCTGATGGCACGCCCCGTCGAGTGGTAGGGGGCACCGGCAGAGCCGATTTCACCATACTCGATGACGTTCTGCACCGTCTGCTTGTTCAGGACATTGAATACATCCAGCGAGAATTGCAGCTTGTTGGCAGCAAAGTTCGGGCTGTAGTTCACGCCCAGATCCCAACGCGTGGTCCAAGGCAGTCGGCCTTCGTCTCCCCGAATGCTGGGGACGCCATCGCAGTAGTGATAGTACGGACCGTTATACGCGTGGAAGTCCGGATCATCGGCGGTGGCACCGTTGTAGATGCCGGTGCAGTTCTTCGGACGACCCGAGTGCGCGATGAACGTACTGGACAAGCGCCATTCGGGGTTCAGCTGGTAGAAGCCGAATGCCTTCAGGTAGTGGCGGCGGTCGTTCGGCAGATAGCCTCCGGCGTACTCCATCAGCTCAGGATGGTCCCAATCCATCGTCTGCGAGACGTCACCTTGGCCAACATCCGACTTCAACTGGCCTTCGGCATTGCCGTAGTTGCGCGACCAGGTGTAGTCAATCTTGTAGTACCAGGTTCCGTCAAATGCATGTTCCAGGAACAGGTCGATGCCCTGGTACTTGCGCTTCATCTTCGGGAAGCCGAGTTCGGCTGCCGACAGGTCAACGGTAACAAGGTTGCCAGTTCCGTCATCAAGCTGGAAAGTGTTGCCTTCACCCGGGTTGAACAGACGGCAACCCTGGAGTTCGGCGCCCAGATTGTCCGCGACCTCCTGCGAGTACCCGTTCTCCAGAGCCCACTTCACTGCCGGACGACCATCGCACATATCGTCGATGGCGCTCTTCAGGTCACGATACACATAGCGCGCACCGAAGGTCAGGTTTTCACCCAGTTGCTTCTCCATGCCGATGACGAACTCGTCCTGGAAATGCGACTTGAGCCCCTTGGCAGCCACGGATGCCGGATTGGGAGCTTGGCCATACTCGTTGTTGGCCGAGTAAGGACCGTTACCCAGCGCCGTCAGACCCTGCGGCAGACCGGTGTTGGGGTCGATTCCAGTGAACGAGAAGAACTCCGTCGTATACAGGGAACCCGCAGCACCACGCAGCGCGACGTTGTTCGGCATGGCGAGGTGGTAGCGACCTGCCTGCGCAAAGACCTTCAGACTGGAATCACCGAAGACGTCCCAGCTCGCGCCCAGTCGGGGAGCCCACTGGTCATCCTGCTTGACGTAGACGATTCCGTCTGCGTTGTAGTTCTTGAAACGCTCATTGCGGATACCCAGCGTAACCAGCCAGTTATCACTGACCTGCCAGCGGTCTTCCAGATAAAACGCATCCTGTTCGACCTTGAACGTGCCGCCATTGGCGTAGATGTACTTGACGACATAGTCGCCGTTACCACCGGGGCCACGAGCACCACCGCTGCCGACGATGGTGCTGTTTTCCGCGCCCGGGCCGGTGTTGTAGTAGATCCAGCGATAGCCGGGGCCCGACGTCACTTCACCCGCGCGGGACTCGGAGTCCTGACGGTCGTAGCCGAGCCTGAAGGTGTGATCCGCAAGGCGATACTCGACGTCGAATCGACCACCCTTCGTCTCATCGTACGCGTCCGGGAAAGGCAACTGATCGTAGTTGCCGGCACGCACCGGATTAGGGATGTTGCGGGTATCGCTGACATACACGACACTCGGGTCGTACTGGTACGGCGTGGCGATATGGTCCTGCTTCTGCTGGCCATACAACAGCGAAACCGTCAGGTTGTCTGTCAGATAACCCGTGTACTTGCCGATATACAGTTCACCACCATCTTCATAGTAGTAGCCGCCGTTCTTGGCGTTACCGCGCACGAACGGGTTCGCACCCGTGTAGCGATAGTCATAGTAGGAATCGGTCCGCTTGGTCTTATCCGAAACCGCAGTCAACTCCACCAGATGATTATCGGTGATGTTCCAGTCAACCTTTGCGATCCAGCGGGGAACCTTCACTTCGAGGTCATAGGCGCCGACATCGCTGCCGGGGCGCGGATCAACACCGGTCACATCACGACGTTCATACTCGCCGCTGGCGTAGATGAAGAGCTTGTCCTTGATGATCGGGCCGCTGACATACGCACCATAGGTCACCGAATCGACTTCGCGCTTGCGCAGTTGGTGATACAGCAAGCCGTCGTTGGGCGTACCGTTCTCCGGATAGTAAATATTGCGCTGTTCGTCGCGCAGACTCTTCGGCTCCCAGATGGCTTGGACACCGCCCTTCCACTCATTGGTGCCGCTTTTGGTCACGATGTTGACCACGCCACCGGTCGCACGACCGAACTCAGCACCATAGCCACCCGTGATGGCTTGGAACTGACTGATGGCATCAAACGGAAGGCTGGTCGAACCCAAGTTGGTCAACGGGTTGGTAACAGCATAACCGTTGATGTAGTAGGCATTTTCAGAAGCCGCAGAGCCACCGAACGAGGCGGTGCCCGGATAGCGGGAGTCCGCTTGGACGACGCCGGGAGTCAGCAGTGCGACTGATTCAATCGAGCGTCCAACCGGGATCTTCTGGAGCTGCTCGGAAGTAAAAACGATTCTGGTATCCGTAGACGACACGTCAATGGGCGATGCGCCCATGCCGGTCACTACGATTGCGTCCAATGTCTGCGCTTCTCCACCCGCGGCGGCGAAGGAAACCTCACTGCCGGAACTCAGGCGAACCACAATCCCCTCACGGGTGCTGACGGTCTGACCATCCCGCTGGAGAGTGACCTTATAGTTGCCGACAGGCAGCGAAGTCGCACGGTAACGGCCGCTGTTGTCGACCGGAATCTGACGTACCAGACCGGTATCGGTGTTTTCAATGACGATGGTGCCGCCTTCCGTGCCGGCGTTACCGAAAATCGAACCCGATGCGTTGGACTGCGCTTGCACACCACCCACGAAACACGCCGCCAACGCGACGCTGAGGGCGGTGCGCTTCACGCCCTTGGACAAATAGTTTGAAGCCATTTTTGTCTCTCTCTCTGGTTAAGAACGGCCCCCAAACAAGCCAAAGGCCGAAGTGAGGGCGGTAACATTGATTACCGCCTGAACCAGAGAGTAACGCAAATTTCACGAACTAGGAAGGCCTACCAATCTTTGAAAATCAATAACTTATTTTGGGCAGGAAAAATCAGGTTACATCCGCAACCGCTTTCCCCTGTTCATTAAGTCGCCATGCCTATTCAGGTGAGCGCACCAAGAATTCTGGCCTGCTCGCTCTTCAACGTCCCCGGCATCCGCTCACCAAACTCCTCCAGATAGGCCCCGATGCTCTCCACTTCGGCGCGCCAGCTCTCGGGGTCGAAGCCGAACAGCTTGGCCTCGGCTTCCTGCGAAAGCGTCACGCCGTCAAGATTCAGATCGCTGGTCCGCGGCAGGTGGCCGATGGGGGTTTCGACCGCGTCGGCCTGCCCTTCCACCCGCTTGATCATCCATTCCAATACGCGCAGGTTTTCACCGAAGCCCGGCCACAGGAACTTGCCGTCGTCGCCCTTGCGGAACCAGTTGACGTGGAAGATCTTCGGCAGCTTCGCGCTGGGCTGGTCGAACGACAGCCAGTGGGCGAAGTAGTCGGCGAAGTTGTAGCCGCAGAACGGTTTCATCGCCATCGGGTCGCGACGCATCACGCCGACCGCGCCGGTGGCGGCGGCGGTGGTTTCCGAGCCCATCGCGGCGCCGACCAGGACGCCATGGGTCCAGTCGCGGACTTCAAACACCAGCGGGACCAGCGATGCGCGGCGACCGCCGAACACGATCGCCGAAATCGGCACGCCCTGCGGATCTTCCGCACGCGGCGAGTAGCTGGGGCACTGGCGGGCGGACACGGTGAAGCGCGAATTCGGGTGTGCGGCCGGACCGTTGGCGGAATCGTAGGGGCGTCCCTGCCAGTCCAGCGCCGGCGTGCGTCCGTCCAGGCCTTCCCACCACGGCTCCTGCTCGTCGGTCACCGCGACATTGGTGAAGATGGTGTGGTGGCTGATGGTGGCCAGCGCGTTCGGGTTGGAGCTGTCCGAGGTGCCCGGAGCGACGCCGAAGAAGCCGGCTTCGGGATTGATGGCGTACAGCCGGCCGTCGGCGCCCGGACGCATCCAGCAGATGTCGTCGCCGACGGTCCACACCCTCCAGCCGGCCTGGCGGTAGCCTTCCGGCGGAATCAGCATGGCCAGGTTGGTCTTGCCGCAGGCGGAGGGAAACGCCGCGGCGACATAGTGGGTATGGCCCTGCGGGTTCTCGATGCCGACGATCAGCATGTGCTCGGCCAGCCAGCCTTCCTGGCGCGCCTGGTGGGAGGCGATGCGCAGCGCGTGGCATTTCTTGCCGAGCAGCGCGTTGCCGCCGTAGCCGGAGCCGTAACTCTTGATGGTCAACTCTTCCGGGAAATGCATGATGAAGCGGCGTTCCGGATCCAGTTCGCCAATCGAGTGCAGGCCCTTCACGAAGCTGCCTTCGCGTTCGATCCGCGCCAGTGCCGGTGCGCCCATCCGGGTCATGATCCGCATGTTGGCGACCACGTAGGGCGAGTCGGTGATTTCCACGCCGCAACGCGCCAGCGGCGAATCGATCGGCCCCATGCAGTACGGCACCACGTACAGGGTGCGGCCGCGCATGCAGCCGGCGAACAGCGCGTCCATCTTGGCGTGCGCCTCGGCCGGGGCCATCCAGTGGTTGTTCGGACCGGCATCGTCGCGTTCCGGGGTGCAGACGAAGGTCAGGTGTTCGACGCGGGCCACATCGCTGGGGCTGGAACGGTGCAGCCAGCTGTGGGGATGGGTCTCGCGGTTGAGCGGCAGCAGGGTGCCGTCGGCCTGCATGCGGGCGATGAGCGCGGTGTTTTCGGCATCGCTGCCATCGCACCAGTGGATATGGTCAGGCTGGGTCAGCGCGGCGACTTCCGCGACCCAGGCATTCAGCGCGTCCAGCCTGCACCCCTGGGAATCCTGCGATTTGAAAACGTCGACCGCTGCGTTCATGCCGTGCCCTCGGAAAATGAGACCAAAATGATACCAATGTCCGGTCCCGATGACGAGGACAACGCCGAATCGGATTCAGGAAGGTCAGGACTTGTCCGGGAAGGCCCCGGGCGGGTCCCCCCCCGGAATCCGTGGCGGACGCAGCGCTTCCACGTACACATACCTATGTGGACGCGGTCATGTGTGGATGCGGTGCGGGCAGGTTCCCCGCTTGGCGGCGGGGTCCCGGAGTTCCGGCGGCGGCCTCAGCCGGCGCGGGATCGCCGGTAGGGATTGAACAGTTGGAGCAGCCAGGGTTTCTGCGCCAGCACCAGGCTCACGCCGATCCGCTCGGACGCCGGCAGGGTCGCATCCCGCGCCAACAGGGCATCGAACTCGCGCGCCACCTCCTCCAGTCGCTGCCGCAGTTGCTTGATGCCTTCGATGCTGAGGCTGCCGCTGAGCAGCAGCAAGGCATCCTGCTCGCCGTCGAAGGCATCGGCGAAGTAGTCGGTCAGCAGGGTGTGGCGAAAATAGCGTTCCATCGGCCCATCGGCGCGCCAGCGGAAGTTGCGCGCGGTCAGCGTGCGCGTGCGGTTGCCCGGCATCAACTCGATGATGCCGAGGCGATCCAGCTTCACCAGCAGGCCGATCCACTGGGCGGAGGTGAAGCCGAAGTGTTCCAGTACATCTTCCTGCCGCCAGCGATTGAGGGTCAGGAACAGCGCCATCAGCAGCGCGGGTTCCTTCACCAGCGCCTGTTCCTGCGCCGCCTCCAGTTGGGCCATCGGCTTGCGCCCGCGTGACGCCTCGGCGCTGAGTTCGGCCAGGCCGACATCCAATACCTCGCAGATCTGCTCCAGCCGCTGCAGGCTCATGGCGCGGCGGGAGAACATGCGCTTGATGGCCGCTTCACTCATCTTCATCTGTGCCGCCAGATCGCGGTAGGTCATGCCCTGCCCGCGCAGGCAGCGCTTGAGGGCGTCGACCAGTTCCAGGGATACGGCCATGGGTAGCGGATTCCTATACCTTTCGTTCCCTGGAAGCTTACCTCGTCAAAGTTGATTGAATCCCGAGGGCGTCTGTAGCCACCTTGCACTGCGCAAGAGGAGACCTGCCGATGACCCTGTCCGAATCCCCCATCCCGTATTTCCGCCCCCTGTTGCTGGCGGCCGCCCTGTTCGCCGCGGCCGTTCCCGCCCAAGGAGCCGTCCAGTCCGACGGCGCCAGCCGGCATTCTCAGGCCAGCCTCGCCGCTTCCGTCGAAGTCCCCGTCGCCGTTGTGCACGCATTGGCGCATGGCGCATCAGCGGTGGTGTCGGGCGTTGCGGTGATGGGCGGCAGCGTGGCCATCACCGTGTCGGCGACCGTCGCCGGCGCCTCGTTCGTGGTCTACCTGTCGGTGGAAGCGGTTCGCCGGCTGGGCATCGCGGTGGGAACCGCCATCAGCGTGACGACGGTGGCCACCGGCTGGCTGCTGAGCGCCGCCGGCGAGACGCTCTGCTTCATCGCCAATGACAACGTCCGCCCGCACATCCACAGCCATCGCTACGGGAGTTGAGCCAATGAACCGTGTGTTGATGCGCTTCGCGTGGCTGCTGTGTCTGCCACTGGCAGCCCACGCCGGCAACGATTGCCGGGAACAGGAACTGCCGCCGGCCAAGGTCGCAGGGGCGGCGGAAAGCGCGCTGCGGGCCGCCGCCGCGCTGGATCAAATGGATGCGCCGGTGGCGCTGATCGCGCGGGTAGGTACGGATCTGTCCAGGCAGGGCCTGGTCTACAGCCATGCCGGTTTCGTCGTCCGCGATCATCCGCAGGGACGCTGGACGGTGGTGCACCTGCTCAATGAGTGCGGCAGCGATCGCTCCGGACTGTATGCGCAGGGACTGGTGAATTTCTTCGCCGACGATCTGGTCAACCAGGATCTGCGCATCGTCTGGTTCAAGCCGGATGTCGCGCAGCGACTGGCCGCACGACTACAACGGATGCCGCGCCACAGCCTGCATCATCCGCACTACAACCTGATCGCGCGCCCCGGCAGCCGGGACTACCAGAACTCGACGGCCTGGCTGATCGAGCTGATGGCCAGCGCACTCGCCGACAGGCCGGTATACGACCGCGCCACCGCCTACGCCTTCGCGCGCGGCGACGGTTTCGTGCCGGACACCATCCACGTTCCGTACACCAAACGCGTGCTGGGCGGCTTGTTCACCGCCAACGTCGACTTCACCGACCATCCGGTCGCCACCCGCCTGTCAGGCGATTATCCCGTGGTCACCGTACGTTCGATCTTCCGCTATCTGGACAACGCGGGGTACACCGAACGCGTGCAGGAATGGCGCAACGGCCGCCTGATGGCCGCACCCGGGCCGGCATGATTTCCGCGACGCGTCGTCGTGTTCCCGCTTCTGCCCGCCGCCCAATTTCCCGGCATGCAAGCTACGCGCGTGCGCCCTCAGGTCGGAATGAGGGTGGAGATGACGTGCTCCAGATAGGCCTCGAATTCGTCATGCGTCATGCGTGGCTGCTGCAGTTGCAATGACAATTGCAGGAAGCCCACATACGCCGCATACGTGAGGCGCGCACGATGGATTGCATCCTGGCGCGCCAGCCCCGCCTGCCGGAACGACGCCATCAGGTATTCGAGTCGACGCTGCGACACGCGGTCGATCACCGGCTGGACCGCCGGATGATCCAGCGCCTTCAGCAGTTCGCTGTAGATGATGTGCGGCTTGACCTCGTGTCCGACCAGTTGGAACAGCGCGCGCAGGCGCTCGCGCGGATCCGGCACCTTCTCCAGGTTGCCGAACACGCTTTCCTGTTCCACCGCTTCCCAGCGCTCCAGCGCCGCCTGCAACAAGGCGTCGCGGGAAGGGAAATGCCAGTAGAAGCTGCCTTTTGTGACACCGAGGCGTCGCGCCAATGGTTCCACCGCGACTGCAGAGACCCCCTGCTCGGCGATCAGGTCGAGGGCGGCCTGCGCCCAATCCTCGGCGCTGAGACGGGCATTGCGGGGGGGCGCAGCGGGAGCGGATTCAGGGCTGGGCGTGGTCATGCTTCCATTTAACCATACGGCGAAGTTTGTTGGAGTACGTTTGCTGCAACGCAACAGAACTTTTGTCAAATCAAGTGCTTGCAATCGGCACTCTTCCGAAGACCGATTGACTGCTCTAAACGGGCGAGCCCATACTAGCCCGTATGGTGAAGCCGCACTCCCCCGCCGATGCCCGGAACGCCGCGACCGCCCCGGTCGAAACGCTGGGGCTGACCGGCGCCGGTGAACTGCGGCTGGCGGCCAGCCGCTTCGCCTCGCCGACGGCCCTGCAATCGGATCCCGCGCTGATCTTCTCCCACGGCTTCGGCCAGACCCGGCATGCCTGGACGCGCAGTGCGCAGACGCTGGCCACGCAGGGTTACGCCGGCCTGGCCTACGACGCGCGCGGACATGGCGATTCGCAGCGCAATGCCGCCGGCCTGCCGTATGCCGGCGAACAGTTCGCCGACGATTTGATCATCATTGCCGGCGAGCAGACGCAGGCACCGGTCCTGATCGGCGCGTCGATGGGCGGCCTGTTCGGCCTGATCGCCGAATCGCGCTGGCCCGGCCTGTTGCGGGCGATGGTCCTGGTCGACATCACCCCGCGCTGGGAATCGGCCGGCCTGGAGCGCATCCTCGGCTTCATGACCGCCTTCCCGGACGGCTTCGAATCACCGGAACAGGCCAGCGACATCATCGCCGCCTACCTGCCGCACCGCCGCAACCGCAAGTCGCCGGACGAACTGCGCGCGCTGTTGCGCCGTAACGAGGCAGGCCGCTGGCACTGGCACTGGGATCCACGCCTGATCGACGAGCTGGCGCGGGACAGCGAGCAGCACCAGGACGCGCTCGCCGAAGCGGCCAGCCGCATCCGCTGTCCGGTGCTGCTGATCAGCGGCGGCCGCAGCGATCTGGTGTCGGAAAAAACCGTCGAGGAGTTCCGCGCGCTGGTTCCGCACGCCCGGCACACCCATCTGCCGGAAGCCACCCACATGGTCGCCGGCGACGACAACGACACGTTCACCGCCACCGTACTCGCCTACCTCGCCGAGCTGCGGTCGTCCCAGCCTTCTTTCGCGTCAGCCCCCACCGAATCGTCCGCCGCAGGCGGATCCGCAACCGGAGCACGTCCATGAGCATCCTTGCCCCCTTCCTCGCCTTCCTGTTGGCGGGCGCGTTCGCGGCCTACCACCGCCTGCGGCTGGCCTATTGGGCAGCGATCACTGCCACCCTGCTGGTGGCCTGCTGGCTGCTGGGCGCCAATTCCACCGCGACCCTCATCGCCGGCATCATCGTTGCGCTGATCGCGGTGCCGCTGCTGATTCCGGCAATTCGCAAGCCGCTGATCACCGCGCCGCTGCTGACCTTCTACCGCAAGATCCTGCCGCCGCTGTCGCAGACCGAACGCATCGCGCTGGAATCGGGCTCGGTCGGCTTCGAGGGCGAACTGTTCTCCGGCGATCCGGACTGGAACCAGTTGCTGACCCAGCCCAAGCCGGAACTCACCGCCGAAGAGCAGGCCTTCCTCGACGGTCCGGTCGAGGACCTGTGCCGGATGACCAACGACTGGGAAATCACCCATGTCCACGCGGACCTGCCGCCGGAAATGTGGGAGTTCATCAAGAAGAACAAGTTCTTCGGCATGATCATTCCCAAGTCCTACGGTGGTCTCGGCTTCTCGGCGCTGGCCCACCACAAGGTGATCCAGAAGCTGGCCTCGGTCTCCAGCGTGGTCAGTTCCACCGTCGGCGTGCCCAACTCGCTGGGTCCGGGCGAGCTGCTGATGCATTACGGCACCGAGCAGCAGAAGGACTACTACCTGCCGCGCCTGGCCGATGGCCGCGAAGTGCCCTGCTTCGGCCTGACCGGTCCCTTCGCCGGTTCCGATGCGACCTCGATTCCCGACTACGGCATCGTCTGCGAAGGCGACTGGGACGGTGCCAAGGTGGTCGGCATCAAGCTGACCTTCGACAAGCGCTACATCACCCTGGCGCCGATCGCCAGCATCATCGGCCTGGCTTTCCGCATGTATGACCCGGATGGTCTGCTGGGCGACAAGCGCGACTTGGGCATCACCCTGGCATTGATGCCGCGCGAGACTCCGGGCGTGGAAGTCGGCCGCCGCCATTTCCCGCTGAATTCGCCGTTCCAGAATGGTCCCGTCCGCGGCCATGAAGTGTTCCTGCCGCTGTCGCAGATCATCGGCGAGGAAAAGGGCATCGGCGAAGGCTGGCGCATGCTCAGCGAGTGTCTGTCGATCGGCCGCTCGATCACCCTGCCCTCCACCGCCAGTGGCGGCGCCAAGATGGGCGCGGTCGTCACCGGCGCCTACGCGCGCATCCGCAAGCAGTTCGGCCTGTCGGTCGGCCGCTTCGAGGGCGTCGAGGAAGCGCTGGCCCGCATCGCCGGCAAGGCCTATGCGATCAGCGCGCTGTCGCAGGCCACCGCGGCCGCCGTGGACCGCGGCGAGAAGCCGGCGGTGCCTTCGGCAATCGCCAAGTACCACTGCACCAACATGAGCCGCGACGTGGTCAAGGACGTGATGGACGTGGTGGGCGGCAAGGGCATCATCCTGGGACCGCGCAACTTCGTCGGCCGTGCCTGGCAGGCCTCGCCGATCGCGATCACGGTGGAAGGCGCCAACATCATGACCCGCAGCCTGCTGATCTTCGGCCAGGGCGCGATCCTGTGCCACCCGTGGGTGCTGAAGGAAATGAAGGCGGCGCAGAATCCGGATACGGTCGCCGGCACCAACGAATTCGACCGCAACCTGTTCGGCCACATCGGCTACGCGATTTCCAACGCGGTGCGCTCGTTCTGGTTTGGCCTGACCGCTTCGCGGATCGGCGCGGCCCCGGGTGACGACTACACCCGCCGCTTCTTCCGCAAGATGGATCGCTATTCGGCCAATCTGGCGCTGATGGCCGACATCTCGATGCTGACCCTGGGCGGCAAGCTGAAGTTCAAGGAGTCGCTGTCCGGCCGGCTGGGCGACGTGCTCAGCCATCTGTACATGACCAGCGCGATGCTCAAGCGCTACCACGACGAAGGCGCACCGGCGGCGGATCGCACCCTGCTGGCCTGGGCCTTCCACGACAGCGTGCACCAGATCGAACTGTCGCTGTCGGCGGCGCTGCGCAACTTCCCGATCCGGCCGATCGGCTGGCTGATGTGGGCGCTGATTTTCCCGTGGGGCCGCCGCGCGCACGCACCGGGCGATCGCCTGGGCCACCGTGCCGCCGCCCTGCTGATGACGCCCAACGAAGCGCGCGATCGTCTGGCCAAGGGCGTGTTCACCACTCCCTGCGAGAACAATCCGGCCGGCCGCATCAACAGCTACCTGGCCAAGGCGGTGCTGGCCGAGCCGGTGGAACGCAAGTTCCTGAAGGCGCTGAAGACCAAGGGCATCGAGGCGCTCGATTTCGCCAGCCAGCTGGACGAGGGCGTGCGCGAGGGCTGGATCACCGCGGAAGAGCGCAAGCAGCTGGAAGAGCTGCGCACGATGACGCTGGACACGATCACCGTCGATGATTTCGACCCGCACGAACTGCGCGCCGCCAGCTACTACGACCGGCACCAGCCGGACGACAAGTCACGCGCCGCGGCCTGACCCGCAACACCCGCGACGGCGAGCTTCGGCTCGCCGTCCTTGCATGGAGACCCCATGAGCGCATCCGTCCTGTCGATGTACCGCAGACTTTCCGCGCGGCCATTCGGCCACTGGCTGTTCTCGCGGCTGGTCTGTTTCAAGGCGCCCTATTTCGCCAGCATCCGCCCGCGCATCACCCGGCTGGAACCGAATCGCGGCGAGGCGACCATTTCCCACCGCCGCAGCGTCACCAACCATCTGGGCACCGTGCACGCCATCGCGCTGTGCAACCTGGCCGAATTCGTCGGCGGCCTGACCACCGACGTGAGCATCCCGGCCTCGATGCGCTGGATTCCGCGCGGCATGGCCGTGGAGTACCTGAAAAAGGCGGTCGGAACGATGCACGCGGTCGCCACGCCTGCCTTCCCGCCGCACGTCGCGGAGGAAGGCTACGAGTTGCCGATGGAGGTGGTGGTGAGCAATCCGCAGGGTGAAGCGGTATTCCGCGCGCGTATCGCGATGTGGGTGTCGCCGCGGCCATCGCGCGCCGGCACCTGATCCCATGGACGCCGCCGGCGACTGGCTGGTCCGGCTGGGGGGCGTCCACAGCCTGGGCTTCGCCCTGTTCCATCTGGCGTTCTGGAAGCTGTTCCGCTGGAAGGACGAACTGGCCCGGGTCGGATTCGCGACCCGGGCGATCACCCAGATCCTCAATCTCCGGCTGATCTACCTGTTCCTCGGCATCGGCGCGGCCTGCTTCGCGTTCACCGGCGAGCTGCAACACAGCGGCCTGGGACGCGCGGTGCTGGCGTTCATGGCGCTGTTCTGGGTCGGGCGGACGATCGAACAGTTCGTGTTCCTGCGCCGCCATCACTGGTTGCTGCACCTGCTGACCGCGCTGTTCGTGCTGGGGGCGTTGCTGTTCGCGCTGCCGCTGGTCCTGTCCTTCCTGTAGGAGCGACGTCAGTCGCGACCGCAAGTTCTCATCCCGGGCAGCGCCTGGTCGCGACTGGCGTCGCTCCTGCAGGGAGAACAATCAGTTCAGCCGAAGAAGATCGCGGCGAGCGCGGCGACCGCGGGCATGCCCTGGACGAAGAAGATCCGCCGGCTGACGCTGTAGGCGCCGTACAGCGCCGCCACGACCACGCAGACGAGGAAGAACACCACCACGTTCCATTGCTGGCTCAGCAGTCCCCACAGCAGGCCGGCGGCGAGAAAACCGTTGTAGAGCCCCTGGTTGGCGGCCAGCACGCGCGTGATTGCCGCCTTCTCCGGCGTGTTGCGGAACGTCTTCAGGCCAATCGGTCGCGTCCACAGGAACATCTCCAGCACCAAGAAGTACAGGTGCAGCAGGGCGACCAGGAGGCTCAGCGATACGGCAATCAGCATGTCTCTTTCCAGCGCGGCGGCCTCGACAGGATAGCCAATGCGCCTGTGCGCGTCGCGCGCGCGTTCAGGCAGCTCGCTGCCTCGCGGGTCACGGCTGTCCAATCCGAAGCCGAAGGAGAACGCCGTACTGCCATCCTCCTGTCAGCGCGGATGGCGATCTCCCGCCGCGGCTGTCGCCGCGACGATGGTTTCAGGCCAGCCGGCCTTCAGGCGTGAGGGGTGGTGCCGATTCCGGCAACCGGCGCTGCGCCTGGATCACGCGCCAGGCGCCGAGGGTCATGCCGGCGGCCACGCCGATGCCAACCAGGAATACCACGCTGGATCCCAGCGCCGAGAGCGCCTTGTGCAGCCACACGAAACTGAGATCGCCGCCGCGATAGACCACCGTGTCGATGACCGCCTTGGCCTTGTAGCGCGATTCGCGATCGACCCGGGTATAGAGGGTCTCACGGGCCGGCTTGGCCAGGGAGAACTCGCCGGCGCGGGTCGCCACCTGGACCACCCAGATCAGCGCCGGCAACGGCGCCGCCGCCAGCAGCGCGTAACCCAGCAGGATGGCGGTGGCCGGTATCAGCAACAGCGGGGCGATGCCGAAGCGCCGCAGCAGCCAGCGGGTCATGAATACCTGCACGACGATGGTCAGCAGGTTCACGCCCAGGTCCAGGTTGGCGTAATACGCGGTCCGCGAAGCGTCCTGCGCCAGTTGCCGCGCGATCGCCGCCTGCTCGTTGTACAGCAGGGTGCCCACGCCGACCCCGAAGAACATCAGCATCGCCAGCGAACGCAGCAACGGGTCCCGCCAGACCAGCCGCAGGCCGGCCAGCACCGAACCGCCCATCGCGTCCTCGCCGCTGGCCTCGCGGTTGCGCTGCTCGCGGCGTACCGCCCACGGCCGCAGGCGCAGGATGCACAGCAGACAGACCGCCAGGAACAGCGCCGAGACCAGCAGCAGGTTGCCCACGCCGATGCGTTCCACCAGCAGGCTGGTGATCGTCGGTCCGACCAGCGCGCCGATGGTGCCGCCGGCGCCGATGTAACCGTAGACCTTCTTGGCGTTCTCGTTGTCGAACACGTCGGCCATGTAGCTCCAGAACACCGAGACCGCGAACAGGTTGAACACCGCCACCCAGATGAAGAACGCCGCGCCGCGTCCGGGCAGTTCCCGGTTGAAGGCCCAGTAGAAGAACCCCAGGCAGGCGATGAAGGCCAGGTACACCACCGGCAGGAACACCCGCCGCGGGAACCGCGACACCAGCGCGCCGTAGATCGGCTGCAGCAGCACCATGCAGACGAAGGTGCCGGTGAACAGCACCTGCAGGGTGAAGTCCCTGAGATCGATGCCGTGCTGGCCGGCCCAGCCGATCAGACGCGCCGGGAACACCGCGGCGACGTCGCCCGAAGCCCCCATCGCATCGCGCACCGGCCGCAGCACGTAGTAGCCGCTGAGCAGGCAGAAGAAGTAGAGCAGCGACCACCATAGGGCCGGCGAATCCACGCCCAGCTGCGAAATCACCTGGCGGAAGCCGGCGGGACGGGGAGCATCGGAAGCGGGAGAATTCATGCGGATTGCCGTGGCCTGGCCGCCGGGGATGGGAAGGACGGGCACTGCTGCCGGCGTCACGCGCGCAAGGTATCCGATGCACTGCAACATCGCCAGCGTTTTCCGGTGCCGCAACGTTCCACCAGTGCGAAGCACGGTCGCCATCGACCCACCGCGCGGCCGCCGCCGAGCATTTGCTCTATCACCGCCCGATAGCGTCGGGTCATCCCCGTTGCAGGCCCTCGCGTGTACGACTACATCATCATCGGTGCCGGTTCGGCCGGCTGCGTGCTCGCCAACCGCCTCTCCGAAGATCCCGCCTGCCGCGTGCTGCTGCTGGAAGCCGGTCCCCGCGACTGGCATCCCTTCATCCACATGCCGGCCGGATTGGCCAGGCTGGTCGGCCAGAAAGGCGTGAACTGGAACTACGACACCGTGCCGGAAGCGCAGCTCGACGGCCGGCGCCTGTGGTGGCCACGCGGCAAGGTGCTCGGCGGTTCCAGCTCGATCAACGCGATGTGCTACGTGCGCGGCGTGCCGGCGGATTACGACGGCTGGGACGCGGCGGGCGCCGACGGCTGGGACTGGCGCGGCGTGCTGCCTTACTTCAAGCGCTCCGAGCGCAACACCCGTGGCGCCGACGCGCTGCACGGCGCCGACGGCCCGCTGTACGTATCGGACCTGCGCTACACCAACCCGCTGTCGTCCGCCTTCATCGAAGCCGGGCAGCAGGCCGGCTACTCTCGCAACGATGACTTCAACGGGCCGGTGCAGCCGGGTTTCGGCTTCTACCAGGTCACCCAGAAGGACGGCGCGCGCTGCTCCTCCGCGGTGGCCTACCTGCATCCGGTACGGCACCGATCCAATCTGGAAGTGTTCACCGGCACCCTGGCCCGTCGCATCCTGATCGAGAACGGCCGTGCGGTCGGCGTGGCCTACGCCCATCGGGGCCGCGAGGTACGGGTGCGCGCCGAACGCGAGGTGCTGCTGGCCGGTGGCGCGATCAATTCGCCGCAGTTGCTGATGCTGTCCGGCGTCGGACCGGCCGATCACCTGCGCGAGCGCGGCATCACGGTGCAGATGGATGCGCCGCAGGTCGGCCTCAACCTGCAGGATCACCTGGACATCTGCACCCTGCGCCACTCCACCCGACCTGTCACCTACGACCGTACCAGCGAGTTGAAGACCGCCTTCGACTACTTCCTGCGCGGCCATCGCGGCCCCGGCAGCAGCAACATCGCCGAGGCGGGCGCATTCGTGCGTTCACCGCTGGCGCCGGACGCGCATGCCGACATCCAGCTGCACTTCGTGCCGGCGATGCTCGACGACCACGGCCGGCACCGCTTGGACGGCGATGGCTACACGCTGCATGCCTGCTTCCTCCGCCCACGCAGTCGCGGCCGCATCCGCCTGGAGGACGCGGATGCGCGCACACCGGCCCGCATCGAGGCCAACTACCTGAGCGATCCGGAAGGTTTCGACCTGAAGATGATGATCGAATGCGCGCGGCTGTCGCGCGAACTGTTCGCCCAGCGCGCGTTCGACGACTACCGCGGCGCGCCGATCTTCCCGGCCCGCGACGATCTGGATGACGCCGGGCTGGCGGCATTCGTGCGCGCCAAGGCCGAGACGGTCTATCACCCGGTCGGCACCTGCCGGATGGGCAATGACGGCGACGCGGTGGTGGACCCGCAGTTGCGCGTGAACGGCATCGGCGGACTGCGGGTGATCGATGCCTCGGTGATGCCCAGCCTCATCGGCGGCAACACCAACGCGCCGACGATGATGATTGCCGAACGTGCTGCCGACCTCATCCGTGGGCACGATTTCCTCCGCGCTTCGCACTGAATCGGCGGCCGAAAACGCCTGCTCAGGGAGCTGAACAGGGCACGTCAAAAATGCGACGGACGGCACCGGGATCTTCAACTAGATGAACGACATGCGTGCGGAAGTTGCCGCCATTTGTGCAATCTGAAACAGCAACGTTATTATCGTGTCCAGCAACCGTTGCGCAGGCGATCAGTACATGAAGAAGAAGGTAACTCGGCGGCCGTTGCGCCCGTTCCGTTTTGGGCTGCTCGGACTGCTGATACCTCTGACGCTGGCCTCCACGGCCCAGACGCCCCCTGCCGAGGCCGTCCGCACGGTCTCGTCGGCGCCGACGGCCACGACTTCGGTTCCCGCGACACGCGCGGCCACCACCACGGCGGCTGCCGCCGCAACCGCACCCACGCTCGGGCCGGGTTTCGACGTCGCCCGTTTCGAAGCGATGGCGCAGCAATTGACCCTGGGCGAGCGCGTTCCCGGCCTGGCGCTGGCGATCGTCCACAACGGCCGCGTGCTGACGGCGAAGGGCTATGGCGTCACCGATGTCAGCGCACCGCAGGCGATCGACGGGCACACCGTGTTCCGGCTGGCGTCGCTCTCCAAGGCGTTCGCCGGCACCCTGGCCGGCCTGCTGGTCAACGACGGCTCGCTGCGCTGGGACAGCCGGGTGGCCGATTACGTGCCGAACTTCCGCCTCAGTGATCCGATGGCGACGCGCCAGGTGACCGTGGCGGATCTGCTGAGCCACCGGGTCGGCCTGCAGGCCCACAACGCGTTCGACCGTGACATCGAGGGCAACGCCGATTACTACGCGGTGACCCAGAAGCTGGCCTACGCGCCGATGAGCTGCGTGCCCGGCCAGTGCTACGCCTATCAGAATGTCGCCTTCAGCATGTTCGGCGACGTGGTGTTCGCCGCCACCGGCGGCTTCTACGAGCAGGCGGTCGACAAGCGCATCTTCAAGCCGCTGGGCATGAACGACGCCAGCCTCGGACTGGAAGGCATCGAGAACAGCGCGCGCTGGGCGCGTCCGCACGTGCGCAGCCGCAATGGCTGGGTCGCACTGACGCCCAAGCCCACCTATTACCGCCTGGCCCCGGCGGCCGGCGTCAACGCCAGCATCAGCGACATGGCGCAGTGGCTGGTCGCGCAGACCGGGCATCGCCAGGACGTGCTGCCCGCGCCGCTGCTGGCCACGCTGCATGCCTCGTTGGTGTCCACGCCGGGCGAGATGCGCGCAGGCTGGCGCCGCGATCGCATCTATTCCGCCGGCTACGCGCTGGGCTGGCGCGTGTTCGACTACGCCAGCCACCCGGTGGTCTTCCACGCCGGCGCCGTGCAGGGCTATCGCGGCATGGTGGCGCTGGTGCCCGAGCGCGACCTGGGCGTCGCCATCCTCTGGAACAGCGACAGCTCGGTGCCGTCCGGCCTGCTGCCGACGATCCTGGACCGCGCGATGGGCCTGCCGCCGCAACAGTGGCTGGACACGCCGATGGATACCAGCGACTTGCTGATGGCCGATTCGCCGCAGCCGGACAACAAGAGTGGCGCCGCCGCCAGCCAGGCCACCGCGTCTCCGCGCTGAAGCGTCACCACCACACCCGTGATGTTCCGCACACGTCCCGCGTCCGCGGGGCGTGCCGGTTTTGGCGTGGCTCCGGTCAGGCGGCTCCGGTCCAGACGGATCCGGTCAGCGCGCGGGCGGCTGCTCCAGCACGCTCTTGAGCCGGGCCAGGCCGCGCTCGTAGTCGGCGCCGATCATCCGGTCGAACAGCAGGCCGAACCAGCGCGATATCGGGTTGTAGCCATGCTCGGTGTCGAACGCCCAGGTCAGCCGGGTCGCGTTGCCGCCCTCGGCCACCAGCGTGTAGGTGGCGACGGAAGGATGGCCGTCGAAATCCAGGGCGACGATCACCTGCTCCGGTGCGCGGCTACCGGTGATCCGCTGGCTGCCGGTTCCGACCGCCTGGTTGCCGGACCAGCGCATGCCGGCACCCACGCCTTCGGCGGGGCCTTCATAGGTGTACCTGGCCTGCGGGTCGGCGGCGAACCAGGGCGACCATTCGTTGAAGCGGCGGAACGAGTTGAGGGTGGCGAACACTTCCGCCGGCGGCCGCTGGATGGTGATGGAACGTTCGACGTGGGTACGCGCCGGCAGCAGCAGGCTTCCAGCGACCAGTACCACGCCCAGCACGACCAGGATGCCCAGGGCCCATTTCAGCAACTTCATGTCATTCCTCCGCTTCGACGGCCGTCAGCTTAATCCCGCGCAAAAAAAAACTCTCCCCCTGCTGGGCACAGGGAGAGAGTCTGATGGATACGGCTAATCGGGGTCTGGCTTAGATCAGCGGAGCCGGGGTGGCCGGCAGCGCGACCGGAGCCGCTTTCTTCTTGGACTTGCGGGCAGGCTTCTTGGCGGCCTTCTTCGCAGCCTTCTTGGCCGGCTTCTTGGCAGCCTTCTTGGCGGCCTTCTTCACGGTCTTCTTGGCAGCCTTCTTGGTGGCCTTCTTCGCAGCCTTCTTCGCAGGCTTGCGGGCGACCTTCTTGGCAGCCTTCTTGGTGGCCTTCTTGGCAGTCTTCTTCGCAGCCTTCTTGGCCGGCTTCTTGGCAACCTTCTTGGCAGCCTTCTTCACGGTCTTCTTGGCGGCCTTCTTGGTGACCTTCTTGGCAGCCTTCTTGGCGGCCTTCTTCACGGTCTTCTTGGCGGCTGCCTTCTTGGTCGCCTTCTTGGCGGCCTTCTTGGCAGGTTTCTTCTTAGCAGCTTTCTTCATTGCCATGTGATGGCTCCTCGTCAGTGAACTTGGATTGGGTACATCGGGGTACGACACCTCTGCCCGAAGGCAGGCCCAGTTGCGGAATTGGCCGCGGGAGTCGGACCCGCAGGCAACCGTCGACGCGCCAGGCGCGTTGAACCGGATTCTTTTGTCGGGACCCTTCTGACGTGGTCCCCTACAAATACGAAAACACCCGCGTCGCCGGGCGACACGGGTGCGATATGGATGGTGCTGGTCATTTTTTCGGGGGAAGCGTGCCCTGCGTCCGCCGCTGCCTGGGCTGGGACGATTGGCCTTGTTGTCACTCGCGCTGTCGTATTGATCCGACTCACTCGCTTCCGCAGCACTCTCTGCTGCGCGAAACCTAATCACGGTTTTTGGACGTGTCAACACCTCGGCGAATTTTTTTTACGACCGCCGCCGCCGCCCACCCGCCGGGATGGCGGGGACGGAGCACGGGAAATCCCGGTAACGGATCCCGTCGACAACGCGCGCATCGAAGCGGCAAGAAAAAAAACGCGCAAAAACGAGCGCTTTTTTGACATGCGTTCGCGCGCTGCGGAATCGGGATCGTGATTCGCGGTCCCGGCGGAAGCATCGCGAAGGCGGCGTCGGAGGGCTAAACGGCACCTAAAAATTTTTCCGCTGGACGGTCCGATTTGGGGCGGCGCACAAGCCCGATTGCGCGGATCTGCGCAAAAAAAAACCGCCTTCGCGACCATCCTCGCGGTCGCCCGACGATGCTTCGACGAGGTCGGATGGATGGACGACGACGCGTGCCGGCATCCCGATCGCGGCATTGTCGGTCGTGTCCGGCACGTCGTCCGCGCCGGGGCGCGTCGGTGATCGGGATCGTCCGCAGCGAGGCGCGGGGAAGAAAACCATCGACGGAATTCCGTCACCCGAGTCCGGACGTCTCGTTCCCGATTCACCCGCACGTCGCTTTCCGTCGGTCGCGACGTTGCCTGCCGGCAGGCAAAAAAAAAACCGGCCGCGCGAGGCGGCCGGTCCAGGCTGGCTGGGTGAAGACGGCGGACTCAGTGGTCCTCGTCTTCCAGCAGCTCGGCATAGTCGTCGGGAGACAGCAGCTCGTTGAGCTGTTCCGGCTCCTCGGCCTCGACCACGAAGATCCAGCCTTCGCCATAGGCATCCTCGTTGATGGTTTCGGGCTTGTCGGCCAGCGCCGCGTTGACCTCGATCACCTTGCCGGTGACCGGGCTGTACACGTCGGACGCCGCCTTCACCGATTCGACCACGGCGCTGGCGTTGCCGGCCTCGACGCGGTCGCCGACGTTCGGCAGTTCGACGTAGACCAGGTCGCCAAGCAGGCCCTGTGCGTGATCGGAAATACCGACGGTGACGCGGCGTCCGCCTTCAGCGCGGGCCCACTCGTGGGACTTCAGGAATTTGAGATCGCCGGGAATCTCGCTCATGTTGGCTACTCCGGATTTGAACGGGTGGGCGGGAAAGAGGACGCTAGTTTAGCTGCTTATGCCGGGCATGAAAGTGGCCCGCCCGAAGGCCGGGCCACCGTCGCGTCATTCGCCCAGCACGCCGGGCTGGGCCTGGCCGTCGCGGACGAACGGGAACTTCACCACCCGCACCGGCACTTCCTTGCCGCGGATGTCCACGCGGACCACGCCGGGTTCGCCGGCCGGCACGCGCGCGAAGGCGATGGCCTTGCCGAGGGTGGGCGAGAACGTGCCCGAGAGGATCTCGCCGTCGCCATTGGCGGTCAGGACCTTCTGGCCGTGCCGCAGCACGCCCTTGTCGTCCATCACCAGCCCGATCATCTGGCGCGGCGCGCCAGCAGCCTTCTGCTGCTCCAGCGCCGGGCGGCCGATGAAGTCGCGGCCCGCGTCCAGGGCGACGGTCCAGGCCAGCGCCGCCTCGTAGGGTGACACCGATTCGTCCATGTCCTGGCCATACAGGTTCATGCCCGCTTCCAGGCGCAGGGTGTCGCGCGCGCCAAGGCCGGCAGGCTTCACTCCCGCTTCCAGCAGCGCGTTCCAGAACGCGACCGCGTCCTGTTCCGGCAGGACGATCTCGTAGCCGTCCTCGCCGGTGTAGCCGGTGCGGGCGACGAACAGCGGCACGCCGGCCGTACTCTGCGCCTGCACGGCGGCGAACCGGGACAGCTTGTCGGCGGCGGCGCGATCGGATTCGCGCAGCAGGCCGATGACCTTCGCGCGGGCGGTCGGGCCCTGCACGGCGATCATCGCGAACTCGGGACGCTCCTTCACTTCGACGTCGAACGCGGCGGCCTGGGACTGGATCCACGCCAGGTCCTTGTCGCGGGTGGCGGCGTTGACGACCAGGCGGAAGAACGCATCGTCCATGAAATAGATGATGAGGTCGTCGATCACCCCGCCGCTGGCGTCCAGCATGCAGGTGTAGAGCGCCTTGCCCGGCACCTTCAGCTTGTCGACCGAGTTGGCGACCAGATGGCGGAGGAATTCGCGGGTGCGGCTGCCATGCAGATCCACCACCGTCATGTGGCTGACGTCGAACATGCCGGCGTCGCGGCGCACCTGGTGGTGTTCCTCGATCTGGGAACCGTAATGGATCGGCATGTCCCAGCCGCCGAAATCGACCATCTTGGCGCCGAGCGCGCGATGGGTGTCGTTGAGGATGGTCTTCTTGGTCATGGCCGCTCCCGGGCAAAGAACGCCATTATCCCAGATGGAGAGCGGTCACGCCCCCGACGCCACCGCACGGGCGGCGAACGTCTGATGTGACTCGCTCGCGGGCACCCGGAATGCACCCCCGGTGCAAGGTTCCCCGGTCAGCGGCCATGGAGTGACCCGTTGCGTCGTACCCGGCCAGGCGCGCGGCCTGGCCGGTGGGGCGCGGGTCAGTGCGCTTGCACCTTCAGGACCATGCCGTCCACGGCGATCACGCGCACGCGCGCGCCGATCGGCAGATCGGGGCCGCTGACCGACCAGAAGGCATCGTCCACCTTGACCCGTCCCAGGCCGCCGACGATGGCCTGGTCCAGTTCCAGCACGCGGCCGATCAGCTGTTCGGCGCGGCGGTTCAGCAGCGGCTGGTCGCTGCGACGGCCACGTCCGCGGAACCACTTCAGGTAGATGCCGACCGAGATGACCGCGAACACCGAGAACAGGATCGCCTGCCACAGCCAGCCCAGTTCCGGCAGCAGCAGGACCGCCACCGCCATTGCCGCGGCGGCGAAACCGAACCAGAGCATGAAGGCGCCCGGCGCCATCGTCTCGGCCGCGAACAGCAGCAGCGCCGCGCCGGCCCAGAACGCGAACTTGAAGCTCATCTCAGCCTCCGATGCGCGGGGGCCGCGACGCGATCGACGCCTGCTGCTGGTTCAACGCATCCTTGGCCAGTTCGGCGATGCCGGCGATGGAACCGATGACGCCGCTGGCTTCCATCGGCATCAGCACGAACTTCTGGTTGGGCGCGGTCGCCAGTTCCTTGAACGCCTCCACGTACTTCTGCGCGATGAAGTAGTTGATCGCCTGCACGTCGCCCTTGGCGATCGCCTCGGACACCAGCGCGGTCGCCTTGGCTTCCGCCTCGGCCAGGCGCTCGCGCGCCTCGGCCTCGCGATAGGCGGCTTCGCGCTTGCCCTCGGCTTCCAGGATCGCCGACTGCTTCTCGCCTTCGGCGCGCAGGATTTCCGACTGCCGTGAACCTTCCGCCTCCAGGATCGACGCGCGCTTGTCGCGCTCGGCCTTCATCTGCCGGGCCATCGAATCGACCAGATCGCGCGGCGGCTGGATGTCCTTGATCTCGATGCGGTTGACCTTGACGCCCCATGGACTGGTGGCGTGATCGACCACGCCCAGCAGCTTGGCGTTGATGGTTTCGCGCTGGCTGAGCGATTCGTCCAGGTCCATGGAACCGATGACGGTACGGATGTTGGTCTGCACCAGCGCGATCATCGCCTGGTCCAGGTTGGCCACTTCATAGGCCGCCTTGGCCGCATCCAGCACCTGGAAGAACACCACGCCGTCCACCTTCACCACGGCGTTGTCCTTGGTGATTACGTCCTGGGACGGCACCTCGAACACCTGCTCCATCATGTTGACCTTGCGCCCCACTCCCTGCATGTACGGAATCAGGAAGTGCAGGCCCGGGGACATGGTGTGGGTGTACTTGCCGAAGTGCTCGACGGTGAACTCGTAGCCCTGCGGCACCACCCGGACGCCCTTGAGGAAGGTGACGACGATGAAAATGGCGATTGCGATGACCACGAACGTGGTCAGGCCCGAAGAAAACATCATTACCCCCTTCTGTCCTTAGTTATAGGGGAGTATAGACGCCTCCGGGGCGCCGCCGGCCCGGGAATGGAGAATGTGAGCCTGGCTGCGACCCTTTCGCCGCCCCCGGCATCTGGATGAATGCATGCCGCCCGTATCCAGCTTCGCCATCGATGTGCCCGACACCCTCCTGGCCCGCGCCCGCGCGGGGCGGCAGGACGCCTTCGAGCAGTTGTACCGCTGGTTCGAACGGCCCGTATTCACGCTCGCGCTGCGCATCTGCGGCGACCGCGAGGAAGCCTCCGACGTGTTGCAGGACACCATGCTGAAACTGTTCAACCACCTCGACGATTTCCGCGGCGGCAGCCCGTTCTGGGGCTGGCTGCGCCAGATCGCGGTCAACGAGGCGCTGATGAAGCTGCGTCGCAACCGCCGCTTCGACATGGAGATCGCCATGGACGAGGAGGACCTGCCGGAAGACGGCGGTCGCCTGCCACCCGCCGCCGCCGATGCGGCCCTGTTGCAGCGCGCCCTCGGCGCGCTGCCGGCCGCGACCCGCAGCGTGCTGTGGCTCTATCACGCCGAGGGCTACACGCACGAGGAAATCGCCCGGCTGATGCAACGCACCCCCAGTTTTTCCAAATCGCAGCTCTCGCGCGGCACCCGCCGCCTGCGGACGCTGCTGCAAATCGAGGAACCCGCCCATGCCTGATGCACGCCAACCGGGGAGTCCCGCTCCCGAGGACTGGGGCCAGGCCTTCGCCGCCCTGCCACTGGAAACACCGCCCGTCGGCGGCTGGAATCGAGTCGCCGCCGCCCTGCCGGCGCGCCGTTCGCGCGCACGCGTCTGGATTCCGGCCGCGGCCGCCGCCTGCCTGGCGCTCGCCGTGGCGGTGCCGTGGCGCGACACCTCGCCCGACCCGTCGACGACGACGGTTGCGCGCGCGCCTGCTGCCACGACGCCGACAAAGATGCCCGCAACGCCGATCGTTTCTCCCACGCCTTCGCCATCGCCCGATCCGGCGAGTGCCGTCGCATCGAACGGGGAGAATGCGCCGGTCCCCACTCCACTCGCGGACACGACCACGCCGCTGGCGACGACAAACGCGCCGCGTGCTCCCGGATCGCCCCAAGCCGCCGAACGGCGACGCGCTGCGAGCGTGGTCGCGCGTGACGAGCAAACCCCCGACAGCGCGCTGGCCAGCTCAAACAAACCCATGCCCGCACCCGTTGAAACCACCGGCACCCCGGCGAATGGATCCGCCGCCGCGCTGGAAACCCTGTACGCCGAATCCGCGCGGCTGGAAGCGCTGCTTTCGCAGATCCGCGACGACCGCGTCGCCAGCGGGCCGGCCATGGCATTGAGCGCGGCACTGAACGAACGCGTGGCTGGCATCGACGTCGCGCTGTCGCAACCGGATCTGTCCGCCGACACCCGTCTGGATCTGTGGCGCGAGCGGGTTGCCGCCCTGCAGCGGCTGACCGGCGTGGAAAGTACCCAGCGCTGGATGGCGGCCAACGGTTATCCCGCGGACGGCGCGGTCGCCCAGGTCTATTGACGAATACGAGGAACAATCCGAGGTGATCATGAAATCCAAGACCCGAAACCTGAGCGTCGCCGCCCTCGCCATCGCCGTCGGCCTGGCCTTCACCACCCAGGCCCAGGACAACGCCCGGACGACGCAGGCGCGGGACCAAGCACGCTCGGACGCCGCCCGCGATGCCCAGCGCAAGGAACTGGAATCGGCGCGCGAGGATCTTCAGCGCGCGGCCAGGCGCCTGGCCGAACTCTCGCGTGGCGAGGAGATGGCGGCCATGCGCCAGCGCATCGAACGCCGGCCGATGCTGGGCGTGCTACTGGCGCCGGATGCCAGGACCGGCGTCCGTGTCACCGGCGTCACTCCGGAAAGCGGTGCGGCGCGGGTCGGCCTGCGCTCCGGCGATCAACTGCTGAAGATCAACGGCAAGGCGATCGCGGGCGGCACGCCGGAACAGCGCCTGGAAAACGCGCGCGCCGCGCTGTCGAGCCTGAAGGTGGACGTGCCGGTGAAGATCTCGTTCCAGCGCGACGGCGACACCCAGGACGTGCAGGTCACGCCGCAGGCGGGCCGGCCGGTGCTGGTCTTCACCGACGACGGCTCCACCGCCGAGCGCGGCACGCGCATCGTCCTGTCGCCGGAAGGCGAAGGTTTCGCGACCGTCGACAACTTCGACTTCGGCACCTTCGAATTCAATCCGGCCGAACTGGCGATCACGCCGGACATCCAGCGCGAGCTGATGCGGGTGCGGGAACTCACCGACTGCACCGACGGCAAGGACTGCCTGATGCCACGGCTGGCCGAAGCCTACCGGTGGAACGGCCTGAACCTGTCGTCGGTGGACCCGCAACTGGGCCGCTACTTCGGCACCGATCGCGGCGTGCTGGTGCTGTCGACCGGACCGGAACTGGAAGGCCTGCAGGCCGGCGACGTGATCCGCCGCATCGAGGGGCGGAACGTGGCGACGCCACGCGAGGTGATGCAGGCCCTGCGTGGAAAGCCCGCCGACAGCAGCGTCAAGGTGGAATACCTGCGCGACCGCCGGACCGCGACCAGTTCGGTCAGGATTCCGCGCGCCACGCCATTGCGGATTCCCGCTCCCCCGACGCCGCCCGCTCCGCCGGCAGCGCCGCCGACGCCGGCTTCACCCGTGCCTCCCGCACCTCCGGCACCACCCGCCGCGGCCGCGGTACCCGCCCCACCGGCGCCGCCCGCGCCTGCGGCCGTAATCACAAGCCGCCGCCAGCACGTGGTCACGGTCGATCGCGACGGCCGGATTCACGAATACAGCGGCAACGCCAGCGCGCCTTTCCCACCGCCTCCCACGCCACCGACGGCGCCACGCGCGCCTGCAACGCCCAAGGCACCGCCCGCGCCGCCGCCGCCGCCGTCACCGGGCGTGCCGGTCTGAGCATTCTGACAAGAACGTTCGTGTGAATCCCCTGCCCCGGATCTCTCCGGGGCATTTTTTTCATCGCGGCGGCAGGCTCACGCCGCTTCGTCGGCAGGCAGGGCAAGGGCAGGCTCGCGGGCCGCGCCGACCCACAGGGCAATCGACGCCAACATCAATGCGCCGACCACGAACGGTACCGCCGGCGCGATGCCGTACAGAAGTGCTCCCGCCAGCGGTCCCAGCACCATCCCGATGCCCTGCGCGGCGGAGACGGTGCCGGCGACGGTTCCCTGTTCGTGCGCGGCCACCGCGTTGGCCGCCATCGCCGAGAACGCCGGGAACACCAGTCCCATTCCCAGCGCCATCACGAAGTAGCTCGCGATCAATTGCCAGGGCGCCACGGTAAAGCCGGCGACCAGGAAACCCAGCATCGCCACGACCGCGCCACGTCGAATCAGTACGCGCGGCGGCCATTGCAGGCGGCGCACGCCAATCTGCGCGGCTATCAGCGCCACTCCGACCGCCGTCAGCGCGTAGCCGGCCACACGTCCCGCGTGTTCGCGCGACAGGCCCCACCGATCCATCGCATAGAAGCCCACGCAGATCTGGGCGATGGCGACACTGCCCATCGCCACCAGCGCGACCACGACCGGCATCCGCAGGCGCGCATCCCCCATGCGCACCGGCGGCGCATCGCGCGGCGCCAGTGGCGCATCGCCGCCGGGCAGTCCGCCGATGGCGACGAACAGGGCGGCCACGGCGAGTCCCGCCATCACGTACAGCGGCAACACCAGTCCGCCACCCACCAGCCAGCCCGCCAGCGACGGGCCGACCACCAGTCCGATGGCGCTGGAAGCGCCCAGCGTCGCCATCGCCGCCGCCCGCCGTTCGATCGGCGTACGGTCGGCGATCATCGCGTTGGCCGCCGCGGGCAGCGCCGCGTAGAACGCACCGATGGCGCCGCGCCCCGCCAGCAGCAACAGGAACCCCGCCAGCGTTCCGGGCAGGGTCAGCAACGCCCAGTGGATCCCGGCCGCCAGCGCCAGGTAGGCCACCGCGAAACCGGCGATGCCGGTGACGATGACCCGCTTGCGTCCCCAGCGATCGCTCAGCCGCCCCCAGGAACGTGCCAGCAGGAACCACAGCACACCGGCCACGGTCACCGACGCGCCGGCCTGCCATTCGTTCAGCGCCAGTGTCCGCGCCAGTGGTGCCAGCAGGGCGATGAACGCATTCATCGCCATCATGCACGCCGCGTTGGCCAGGATCAGCGGCAGCAGTCTCAGCGGTGGCGCTGACGATACGGACATCGGCGCGGACACCGGCGACTTACCTGGCGACGGTGCGGCCAGCCGGCGCCGGTTCCACCCATTCCGCGAACACCTTGTCGATTTCCGCATCGCTGACCGCCTTGCCTTCCTGTGCTTCGCCGGCCTGGGTGAACAGCGGGATGATCATCGCCATGCCGTCGATCTTGGTCTTGAGATGGACGCCGGTGTCACGCTCCAGGAAGCGATCCCAGCGCGTGCGCACGCGTGCCCAGTAGTCCGAGGTGCCCTTCCAGTAGTCGTATGCCGGCTTGAAGTCGATGTCCCTGGTCTTGATGTAGTCGTTGAAGCCGAACTCGCGCGCCAGTTGCACTTCGCTGCCATCGGGCTTGCGCAGCACCTTGGTGTTGAACTGTTCGTGGGTCCAGCCGCCGGGAGTCAGGGTGTGGCGGTTGACCACGGACATCGCGTTGTAATCGCTGCGCCGGGTGTACTCGCGCCGCGGCAAAGGACGCCAGGACAGGTCGCTGGTCCAGGTCGGGTGGCCGTCGCGGTAATCCCAGCGACCGGTGCCGCAATAGCGCGGCGCATCGCTGACTTCGTAGACGCACTGGGTCCAGGCACCGCGGGTCAGTTCGGCCGGAATCGACTGGCGGGTCCATGTCTGGTCGGCACTGAACTCGAAGCGCTGCGGCGCCTCGTAGACCCAGTCCTGCCGCCAGTGCTTGGTGACGTGTCCGCTCTTGGCGTCCACCAGGATGTGCTGCAGCACGATCCGGTGCGGGGTGTCCTCGACCACGATGACGGTCTCGTCGCCACCGCTGCGCATGGCCGCCTGGCGCTCGTAGCCGGGCTGCAGCAGCACGGTTTCGTCGAAGGCGAAGTCGACGGTGTACTCGCCCTGCATGGCCAGGATCGACTGGCGGTCGCGTGCGGGATCGGCGGTCTGCGCGGCGACATCGCCGGCACCGGCCAGCAGCATCGGCAGGAGGGACAGAGGCAGGAGTTTCATGCGTGGGTACTCTCGTTTGGCTTCCAGGAAATCACGGCATCCGGGTAGCTACCGTGGGACATGTCGCGGATTCGCGACGGCGCGGACGAGAGACAGCAACACTCGTCCGACAGGGTTTCATCGTCAACGCCCTCGTTGCGGGCAATCGCGCGCGCGGTGGCGGCACCGAGCGGGGACAGGCGCGCCAGGCTGGCGGCCAGCACCGGGCGTCCGCCCTCGCCCGGCAATTCGTGCAGACGCAGGACCGCCGCGCGCCACTGCTCGCCGCGCAGACGGCCGGCCAGACGACGCCACAAACGCTCGCCGACACCCGCCGGCACTTCCGCGCCGGCCTCTTCCGGCCAACGCGACAACAGCCGGTCCCAGGCCAGGAAGTCGCTGTCGGGCAGCAGGAACAGGCGCCAGCAGCAACGGCCGGCGGCATCGAGAAATTGCAGCGACTCGCGCAGGCCATCGCTGTCCAGGCCGGCGCGGACCCGCACGCTGACAGCCTGTTGCCAGCCGGCCAGTTCGCCGCCGTGTTCGGCGCGGTACAGGCACAGCACCGCGCCGAGTGCGGCGAGCTGATGCGGATGCGGCAGGCGCGCGGCCTCCCGCCAATCGCCCGGCATCCGGACTTCCGGCGGAAGCGCGCGCGCCACCATGGCTACCAGCTCACCGCGACGCTGGCCGACAGGGTCCGGCCCGGCGCGGTGTAGCGGTCCAGTATGTCGCGCGGAACCACCACCGTCGTCAGATCGCCCGCATCGAAGTAGCGGCGGTCGCCCAGATTGAACACCCCCAGGTTGAACTTGGCGCCGGGAGCGAACTCCCAGTGCGCGAACAGATCCAGCACGCCATAGCCACCGGGCCGGTAGATGTTCGGGTTGGAGGCCCGGGTCTTGTGGCCGACGAAACGGCCCGCCAGTTCCACGCCCCACTGCGCCTGGTCGTAGGCCAGGCCCAGCGCCGCGGTCAGCGGATCCACGCTGTCCAGCCAGTTGTCGTTGGTCTTGTTCTTGCCGCGCGACCACGCCGCGGCGCCACGCATCGACCAGCCGTCCCAGCTCGGCGAGAGCGCACCGAAGTCGACGCCCGCCTTCACCTCGGCGCCGTAGATCTCGGCCTCGGCGATGTTCTGCGACTGGAACACCATCAGCCCTTCGGCATTGGTGCCGATGTTGCGGCTGGACTCGATGAAATCGTCGTAACGGTTGTAGTAACCGGACAGGCTGGCGTAGACCGCGTCACCGGAGAAGCGCAGACCCAGCTCCACGCCGTCGCTGGTTTCCGGCTTGAGATCGGGGTTGGCGATGGCGGTATAGCCGAACTGGACGTTGGTGAAGCCGATGTTGACGTCGTTGTAGGGCGGCGAGCGGAAGCCGCGCGCATAGCCGCCAAACAGCGACCATTCGTCGTTGAAGTGCCAGACCAGGCCGAACTTGGGCGAGACGCTGGTCTCGTTGAGGCTCACCGCGCGCACGCCGGGATTGTCCTCGGCGAAGATGTTGTCCATCTTCGGCTTGAGCCGGTAGTGATCCACGCGCAGGCCCGGGATCAGCCGCAGGCGGCCATCAACCATCGCGATTTCGTCCTGCACATACAAGGCACCGACCGTGGTTTCGCTGTTGGGGAAGTCGCGCACCGGGAAGCTGTCCGGCGCCATCACCGGCGTGCTCACGCCGGTAAGCGGGAAGGTGCGCACGCCATCGCGCTTCTGGCGGGTGCGGGTCCAGGCCAGGTCCACGCCGTAGCTCAGGTCGTGCCGCGCGGCGCCGGTTTCGAAATGCTTGCGGAAGTTCGCCTGCAGACCATGGGTACGCTGGTCGAAATTGAACACGCGGTCGCGGATATCACGCAGGGTCGGCGGTGCCAGCGTGCGCTCCTCGTGGGTGTACTGGGTGGTTTCGCTGTCCTGCCGGTAGATCTGCCAGTCCAGGCCGTCGGCAAAACCGGCATCGAGTCCATCCCATTCATGCGCCAGCGACAGGCGCGCGCGGGTCTGGCGATCGCGGGCCGTGACCGCGGTGTTGGTGGCGCGGGTCGCGGACTGGAAGCCCAGCGCGTTGAGCAGGTTCGTGTCCGTCTTGTCCTCGGTGCCTTCCACCGTCAGACGGAAGCGCTGCTGCTCGTTCGGCGCGAACACCAACCGGGTCAGCAGGCTGCGGCCATCGCGTTCCTGCGGGTTGGGTTGCGTGCGGCGGCTGCCTTCGCCGCCAACCCGTCCCATGTTCTCGGTTTCCTTGCCCTGGCGATGGCCGACCACGGCCAGGCCGCTCCATCGCTCGCCGCCGAAGGCGGCGGTGGCGCTGCCGAACAGTCCCTTCCAATCGCCCTCGTAGCCGAGCTTCAAGCCGAAGTAGGCGTCCTTGCCGTCCCCCAGATAGTCGGAGGGATCCTTGGTGATGAACGACACCACGCCACCGAGCGCGTCGGATCCGTACAGGGAACTCGACGGCCCGCGCACGATTTCGACCTGCTTGATCGTGTCCAGGTCGACCAGGTTGCGGCCGGCGTTGGAGAAGCTGCCGATCGAGAACGCATCGGCGACGGCGATGCCGTCGGTCTGGATGCGCACGCGGTTGCCGTCCAGGCCACGGATGCGGAAACCGCCCATGCCGAACCGGCCGAAGCTCGACGTGACGCTGACACCCGGTTCGTAACGCACCAGATCCTTGATGTCGCGTACCAGGTGATCGTCCATCTGTTCGCGGTCGATCACGCTGACGGTGTTGGGCACGTCGGCGATCTCGCGTTCGCTGCGGGTCGCGGTGACCTGGATGCGTTCGAACTCGCGGGTGGGCGCTGTGCCGGCGGATGCGGCGTCGGCAGGCGTTTCAGCCTGGGCCATGCTTGCGCAGGCCAGCCACAATGCGGAGGTAAGCAGGGTTGGGCGAATCATCGGGGTACGGCAGTCCTTGATCGGTTTCCCGGCACGCAACGCGTGCGCACCGTGGGTGAAGGGAAACCTGGAAGGCTGGCGGGCCGGTCGAACCGATGGCTGGCGCCCAGGCGGAGAGAGAAGGTCACCACCGCGGCGGCGCGCCCCGCCGGGGAGAGAGCGCGTTGGGGCGCGGCCGCGGCGGCGGTGTTACTTGGTCAGGATCAGCTTGTCGTTGCTGGTGTGGCGCAGGCGATAGATCTTGTCGCCGTGGCGGATCAGCACTTCGCGCTGGCCCTTGAGCAGCACGTGGCTGTCCAGTACGTCCTCGGCGAGGGCGGCCGGCCGGGCAGGCAGGCGGTCGCGCAGCGACAGGGGTTCGACGTTCGGCAATGAGGTGACGTTCGAGATCATGGTGGTGGGCTCCGGGTCGGGCCACTCAAATGATAATGATTCTCATTGGCTAGTCAAATCTTTTTTTCAATGCCCGGCTGGCGTTTCCGTCTCTTCCGTCAATGGCTGGAATTCAGGGGTATTCGCGACGCAGGAAGTCCCACAATCCCAGCGCCACCGCGGCCACGCCGCCCACCAGGCCGGTGACGGCGACCTGTCCCATCAGTTCGCCCTGCCCCGCGAACACCTGCATCGGCAGCGTCCACGGATACCAGGGCCCGAAACGGGCCGACTGGCCGATCAGGAATCCGGCTACAGTCGCGGTCATGCCGGTCGCGACCGCCACGGTGAAGCTGGTCCAGCGCAAGGCGATCCACAGATGCAGGCCGATGATGCAGCCGGACGCGGCCAGGATGACCAGCGCGCGCAGACCGAGGAACGCCCAGGGCACCGGGCCGCCGACGCCGAGCGGATTGTGCACGTGCATCAGCACCCAACCGCCCAGCGGAATCAGCAGCGCCAGCACCAGGGTGGCCAGCGCCACCATGCCGATCAGCACGATCAGCTTGCCCAGGTAGTGCGCGCTGCGCGGAACCGGCAACGCCAACAGATGCTTCCACTGGCGTTCGCCATGTTCCAGGCCGGCGAGCAACGCCGACTGCAGGGTCACGTACAGCGGCAGCATCAGGAATGCCCACAGCAGCATCACGCCCTGGATGAATCTCTCCCACGCCAGCAGCGGTGTCGCCAGCGGTTGCCCGCCCTTGCTCAGCAGCAGTTGCAGCACCGACAGCATCACCACCAGTCCCGGCGCGATGAAGCACAGGCGCATTGCCAGCGTGCCCTTCAGTTTCAGCGACTCGGCCGACAGCGCGCGCAGGCTCGCGTGGATGATCGCGTTCATGCCGCCTGCTCCCGCGCGAGATCGCCGGTGAGGGTAAAGAACAGCGACTCCAGCGACACCGCCTCGCGCGCCAGATGGGAAACGCCGATCCGGCGGCCGACCAGCAGGCGGTTGATGTCCTGTTCGCTGCGCAGATGCAGGTGGACTTTCAGTCCTTCCGCATCGAGATCGCTGATCCGCTCGCCGGCCTGACGCAGGGCCTCGGCGGCCTGCGCGGGATCGTCGCAGCGGATCTGCAGGCGCGGACGCGCGCGGGCCCGCAATTCCTCCAGCCGTCCTTCGAAACGAAGCTGGCCCGCCTGCAGCACGCCGACGTGGCTGGCGATCAATTCGATCTCGCCGAGCAGATGGCTGGAGACGAACACGGTGATGCCCTGCTGCGCCAGATCCCGCAGCAGCCGGCGCATGTCGAGGATGCCGGCGGGATCCAAGCCGTTGCTGGGTTCGTCGAGGATCAGCAGGCCCGGCGAAGGCAACAGACTCAAGGCCAGCGCCAGGCGTTGTCGCATGCCCAGCGAGTACTCGCGCACACGCCGATCACCCGCGTCGCGCAGTCCGGTCAGATCCAGTACTTCGTCGATGCGCTTGCGCGGCAGATCGAGCAGGCGCCGGGTCACTTCCAGGTTCTGCCGGCCGCTGAGATGGGAATACAGCGAGGGGGACTCCACCAACGCGCCGACCCGGGACAGTACCCGCCGGTCATCGCGTGCGAGCGGCTGGCCGAACAGTTCGACCCGTCCATGATCCGGATGCAGCAGGCCCAGCAACAGGCGCACCGTGGTGGTCTTGCCGGCGCCGTTCGGCCCCAAGAAGCCATATACGGTGCCTGCCGGCACATGCAGATTGAGCGACTGCACGCCGAAGCCGCCAGGAAAGCGGCGTTGCAGTTCGAAGGTCCGGATTGCGTAGGTCATGGCCGCTCCTGCGGGTACGGTCGCAGTATCGGCAGCGACGATGCGTCGGCTCCCCTGCCGGGAGTCACGCCGTGTCGTTGGTCATGTGTTGTGTGCTTTTGCGCGGGTGGCGTTGGGTGAGGGATTGGAGCGTCGGATCACTGGCTCCGGTTTGCCCCACCCCAGCCCTCCCCCGTGAACGGGGGAGGGAGTGATGAGTGCCGTGTAATCGTTGGAGTCACGCCGCGTGGTTGGTCATGGGTTGTGGTGGTTTTGCGCGGGTGGCGTTGGGTGAGTGATTGGAGTCGGGATCACTGGCTCCGGTTTGCCCCGACCCCAGGGTGATGAGTGCCGTGTAATCGTTGGAGTCACGCCGTGTGGTTGGTCATGGGTTGTGGTGGTTTTGCGCAGGTGGCGTTGGGTGAGTGATTGGAGCGTCGGGATCACTGGCTCCGGTTTGCCTCCACCCCAGCCCTCCCCCGTGAACGGGGGAGGGAGTGATGAGTGCCGTGTAATCGTTGGAGTCACGCCGTGTCGTTGGCCATGGGCTGTGGTGGTTTTGCGCGGGTGGCGTTGGGTGAGTGATTGGAGCGTCGGGATCACTGGCTCCGGTTTGCCCCCACCCCGGCCTCCCCCGTGTACGGGGAGAGGGCCAGATCCGGTTTCGTCAGCTGGCGGCGGCACCCAGTCGTTCCCATACGGTGTCGTCGTAGCGCTGCACCAGATCGATGGCGGTCAGATTCTGTTGCAGTTGCTCAACCCGGCTTGCGCCGGTGATAACGGTGGACACGTGCGGATTGCGCAGGCACCACGCGAGCGCCAGCGGGGCCGGTGGTTCGCCCAGTTCCCCGGCCAGTGCGGCGAACCGGCGCGCGCGTTCCAGTTTGCGGTCGCCGGCGGTGCCGATGACCATGCGTTGCAGTTCCTCGTTGCCGGCATGTCCCAGACGGGTGTCGTCGGGAATGCCATCGTTGTACTTGCCGGTCAGCAGGCCCGAGGCCAGCGGCGACCAGGTGGTCGTGCCCAGGCCGAGTTCGGCGTAGAGCGGCGCGTACTCCAGTTCCACCCGCTGGCGGCGCAGCAGGTTGTACTGCGGCTGCTCCATGCTCGGGCCGTGCAGATGGTGCTGGCGGGCGATGCGGGCGGCTTCGCGGATCTGCGCGGCCGGCCATTCCGAGGTACCCCAATACAGCACCTTGCCCTGCCGGATCAGGGTATCCATCGCCCACACCGTTTCCTCGACGGGTGTCTCCGGATCGGGGCGATGGCAGAAGAACAGATCGAGATGGTCCACCTGCAGGCGCACCAGCGCGGCATGGCAGGCTTCGGTGACGTGTTTGCGCGAAAGCCCGCGCTGGGTCGGACGCGGTTCTTCGTCGGCGCCGAAGAACACTTTGCTGGAGACGCAGTAGCCATCGCGCGGCAGGCGCAGGCCGTGCAGCGCCTGGCCCATCACCGTTTCCGCGGCGCCGTGCGCATAGCTTTCGGCGTTGTCGAAGAAGTTCACGCCATGGTCCCAGGCGCAGGCCAGCAGATCCCGGGCAGCTTCGCGACCGATGCGGTCGCCAAAGTTGGCCCAGGCGCCGAACGACAGCGCCGACAATTGCAATCCGGAGGTTCCCAGGCGGCGGTATTGCATGGAGACGGGCCTCGCGTGGCGCGCAAATGAGAACAGTTTACGCCCGGGTTTCCCGGGCTCCGCTAGAATGCGCGCACTTTCCTCCGGGGAGTAGCCCATCCGCCACGCGCGGATACCCCGCATCAACACACTTGGCGGCACGCCATGGTGCGCGGGACGAAGCAGAGGCTTCGTCGGGCAAGACCGAAGGCAAGCGCGACGCGACCCGGGCCGGGCTGCGTGCGTTTGCCTTCGCGTCCATGCGAAGCCCGGCCCTGGAGTTCCTGATGTTGCTGTCGCTGCAAGCCCTGCTGGTGTCCACCGGCACGGTCGCCGTCGCCGAAATCGGCGACAAGACCCAGTTGCTCGCCCTGCTGCTGGCCGCGCGCTATCGCAAGCCCTGGCCGATCGCCTGGGGCATCCTCGCCGCCACCCTGGTGAACCATGCCATCTCCGCCTGGCTGGGCGCGGAACTGACCCGCTGGCTGTCACCGGACGTGCTGCGCTGGGGCGTGACCTTCAGCTTCCTGGCGGTGGCGCTGTGGACGCTCAAGCCGGACAAGCTGGACGAGAACGAAGAGAAACTGCCGGCCTACGGTGCCTTCGTGGCGACCACGATCGCCTTCTTCCTGGCCGAGATCGGCGACAAGACCCAGGTGGCGACGGTGCTGCTGGGCACCCGCTACGACCCGCTGTGGCAGGTCATCGCCGGCACCACCCTGGGCATGCTGGTGGCCAACCTGCCGGTGGTCTGGCTGGGCCACCGCTTCGCCGACCGGCTGCCGCTGAAGCTGGCGCGCACGGTCGCCGCGCTGGTATTCCTGGGCCTGGCGGCCTGGGTGGCCTGCTTCGGGGTGGGCTGAGCCCCGCCGGAGCGCGATTCAGGCAGGCCGGCGCGTCCGGCCTGCTAGACTGCCGGCCTTTGAACGACGCTCGTTGGTCTGGGGGATTGCATGGTGGAAGCTCTGGGGCGGATCGGCTTCGGCCTGTTCGGCCTGGCGGTACTGATCGGTATCGCCTGGCTGTTCTCGAACAATCGCCGTGCCGTCGACTGGCGGCTGGTGATCACCGGCATCCTGCTCCAGATCGGCTTCGCCGCCATCGTCCTGCTGGTGCCGGGCGGCCGCGATGTGTTCGACTCGCTGGGCAAGGGCTTCGTGAAGGTGCTGAGCTTCGTCAACGAAGGCTCCAACTTCATCTTCGGCGGGCTGATGGACACCTCCAAGGTCGGCTTCATCTTCGCCTTCCAGGTGCTGCCCACCATCATCTTCTTCTCCGCGCTGATGGGCGTGCTCTACCACCTGGGCGTGATGCAGGCGGTGGTGCGGGCGATGGCCTGGGCGATCACCAAGGTCATGAGGGTCTCCGGCGCCGAAACCACCAGCGTCTGCGCCAGCGTGTTCATCGGCCAGACCGAGGCGCCGCTGACCGTGCGCCCGTACATCCCGCGGATGACCGAATCCGAGCTGATCACCATGATGATCGGCGGCATGGCCCACATCGCCGGCGGCGTGCTGGCGGCCTACGTGGGCATGCTCGGCGGCAGCGATCCGGTGCAGCAGGCGTTCTACGCCAAGCACCTGCTGGCCGCCTCGATCATGGCCGCGCCCGCCACCCTCGTCGTCGCCAAGCTGCTGATTCCCGAAACCGGCACGCCGCTGACCCGCGGCACGGTGAAGATGGAAGTGGAGAAGACCACCAGCAATGTCATCGATGCGGCTGCGGCCGGTGCCGGCGACGGCCTGCGCCTGGCGCTGAACATCGGCGCGATGCTGCTGGCCTTCATCGCCCTGATCGCGCTGCTCAATGCCCCGCTGACCTGGCTGGGCGAGGTCACCGGCCTGCAGGCGATGCTCGGCAAACCGACCAGCCTGTCCACCCTGCTCGGCTACCTGTTGGCTCCGATCGCCTGGGTGATCGGCACACCGTGGGCGGACGCCACCACCGTGGGTTCGCTGATCGGCCAGAAGGTCGTGATCAACGAATTCGTCGCCTATACCGAACTGGCCAAGGTCGTGAACGGCCAGGTGCCGGGCATGATGCTGAGCGACGAGGGCCGCCTGATCGCGACCTACGCGCTGTGCGGCTTCGCCAATTTCAGCTCGATCGCGATCCAGATCGGCGGCATCGGCGGCCTCGCGCCGGAGCGCCGCGCCGACCTGGCCCGCTTCGGCCTGCGCGCGGTGCTGGGCGGCTCCATCGCCACCTTCATGACCGCGACCATTGCCGGCGTGCTGACGCACTTCGGCTGACCGCTTTCTTGCCAGCATACCGCCGGGGATGACCTCCTCCGGCGGGCAACCGCCCCACCTGAAAAAACTGACCACCTCCATGTCCAGCGTCACCCTCGTCGGTTCCTTCAATGTCGATCACGTCTGGCGCTGCGATCAGCTGCCGGCACCCGGCGCCACCATCGCCGGCCGCTACGACACCGGTCCGGGCGGCAAGGGCTTCAACCAGGCCATCGCCTCGGTGCGCGCCGGCGCAGCCACGCGTTTCGTCTGCGCGCTGGGCGACGATGCCGGCGGACAGTTGGCGCGCGGCCTGGCCACGGACAATGGCCTGACGCTGATCGCGCAGGCATCGGCCGAGCCGACCGGTACCGCCGGTATCTATGTCGATGCGATGGGACGCAACACCATCGTGATCGGCGCGGGCGCCAACGCGGATCTGTCGGTGGATTTCGTCGAGACGCAGCGCGATGCGATCACCGGCGCCGACGTGCTGCTGGTACAACTGGAATCGCCCCTCGACAGCGTGCTGGCCGCCCTGCGCGCCGCTCGCGAGCACGGCGTACCCACCCTGCTCAATCCGGCCCCCGCCAACGCCGCGACCACGGCCGAACTGCTGTCGCTGGCCGACGTGCTGACCCCCAACGAGACTGAATTCGCCGCCCTGCTCGCCCGCCATGTCGGCGAGCGCATCGCGCCGGAGGACGTCGCCGCGCTGGACGGCCAGCGCCTGCACGCGCTGTGCCGCGAAGTGCTTCCGCGCGGCACGGTGGTCATCACCCTCGGCGCCACCGGCGTGTTCGTTTCCCATGCCGAGGAACAACCGCGTGGCGACGCCAAATCGTTCTACCGGCATCCGGCCGAATCGGTGACCGCGATCGACACCACCGGCGCGGGCGACGCCTTCAATGGCGCGCTGGCGGCATCGCTGGCAGGCGCGCCCGACACCACCTTTGCCGATCACGTGCGCTTCGCAAACCGCTATGCGGCGCTGTCCACCGAACGTGCGGGCGCGGCGTTGTCGATGCCGATGCTGGCCGACGTGCAGGCGCGTTTCGGCGACTGAAGTCCCGCCGCACGTCTCAGTACTGTCCGTTGCGGACAGCTGCCAGCCAGCGCCAGAAGCGATCCTCGGACTGGCGATCGTGCAGGCTGGCGGTGCGGCGGACGATCACCGACGCGGTGGTCGGAACATCCAGATCGAGATCGCGTTCCACATGCGCGCGGAAGCGCGCCGGCGGTAGATAGCTTCCAGCCGGCCCGTAGCCCATGGCGTAGGCGTCGGCGGGCTCCATGCCGAAGTAGTCCGGCGCGGACAGTTCCGGATAGCCCAGCGCCAGCAGGCGCAGCAGGTGCATCGGATCATCGGCCAGTTCGCACAGCAGGCCGGGGCCCGCGGGCGCGCCGACATGGACCAGCCGCTGATGGCCGTGATCGTCCAGCCACAGACCTGCGCGTGATCCATCGGCGCCGGTATCGACGAACAGCACCAGGCGATCGTTGACCTTCCCCTGATCGCTGCGCGTCCACGCCCGGGTGTCTTCGACCCTCGGCACCCGCAAGATGATTCGGGAAGAACCCGGTTCCGTATCGGGATACAGGCGCGCGACCGGCCCGTTTTCTCCGCTGCCGACAAAGCCGTTCGCATCCAGCCAGTCGAGCGCCTGCCAGAGCAGCGGCGGAAGCGGGTTGGCTGCCGGGAAGGCGGCGGCCACGCGCATCGCGAAACCGGTGCCCAGCTTCATGCCGGCCTCCCGGTTTCCGATGCGGGATCGTTGACATGTCCGTCGAGGGTCTTGCCCAGCCGTTCGGCCAGTCCGCGCACCTGGCCGATGAACCCACCTTCCTCTTCTTCCAGGGCCAGCCGGCGGGAAGCGGGAATCACGGTCAGCGCGACCGCGCTGACCCGGCCGCAGGGTGTGGGGAACGCGGCGGGCACCGTGGCGGCCGGCACGCCGACCAGGACCGTCACCAGCCCGCCGGCGGAGAGCCAGGCACCCGGCAGTCCCGCCATCTTCATCTGCAGGCTGAAAGCGCCCTGCTCGCGGAGCAGCGACAGGAAGCGGCCATGCGCCACCACGTTCTGGCTGACCTGGTGGACCAGTTCGAACAGCCAGGACGTGCCCGGGTCGGCCAGCCTGCCGCGCGCCTCGGCGTAGACCTCCAGGCCGAGTCCGGGCGCCATCGTGCCCTTGCCGGAACTGCCGAAGGGATTGTCCGGGTCGAACGGATCGAAGGGATCGGACAAACCGTCGCTGACGATCAATGTCGTTTCAGGACGCAGGATCACCCGCCAGGACTGGCGCAGTGCGGGCCATACCGGGCCGCCGGTGAAGACCGGGTGCCGGGGCGGCGCCAGCGGGTATGGCCCGACGTTGCCCAGGCTGGCGAAGAAGGCCTGGCGCGCCTTGGCCATCGCGGCCAGCGCGGTTTCGTTGAGCCTGGGCTCCTGGACCGTGGCGAACGGCGAGTTGGGGAGCTGCGCCGGCTTCGGCGCGCCAGCCGGCGGAAGCACGCCGGCGGGGTTCGGTTCTGTGTTCCAGCTGTTCATGCGATTGCGAGGACTCCGGGCGATGCGCCGGGATTTCCCCTCCCGGTGCGCCTCCCGAAAAGACCACGCCTGGCCGGGCCCGGACCATCGGAAACCTCCGAAAAGCCCGGGCGACGGGCCCGTCCAGCGCCCCGGCCAGCTCGTACTGATAACGTTTCTCATTTACAATGCTGCGGATTTCATTCCACCCCACCCACATGCCTTCCCATCGCCCCCATCTGCTAGCGGCCGCCCTGCTGGCCGCCCTCCCCACCCTCGCCCACGCCCAGACCGGCGCCGCGGACGCACCGGTCGAACTGGACCGTGTCAGCGTCTCGGCCAGCACCAGCCGCATCCCCGACTCCGCCGCCGCACTGCCCAACACCATCACGGTTATCGACAAGGTCCAGCTGGATCAGCAATTGGCGCTGACCCAGGACCTGTCGCAGGTGCTGGCCAACCTGATTCCCTCGTTCACACCGTCGCGGCAGAAGCTGACCAATGCCGGCGAGAACCTGCGCGGACGCAAGCCGCTGTATCTGGTGGACGGCGTGCCGCAGTCCACGCCGCTGCGCGAAGGTGGCCGTGACGGCCACACCATCGACCCGGCGATGATCGAACGCATCGAAGTCATCCACGGCGCCAACGCGATGCAGGGCCTGGGGGCTTCCGGAGGCATCATCAACATCATCACCAAGCGCGCGCCGCGCAAGGACGGCGATCGTTTCCACGATGTTTCCGTGGGCGCCAGCACCGCGCTGCCTCACGAGAGCGACAGCACCGGTTATCGCGCCTCCTATGTGTTCGGCATGCGCGAGGGTGCGTTCGATTTCGTCGGCGGTGCCTCCTACGCCAGCGAAGGGCTGTACTACGACGGCGACGGCCGCGCGATCGCGGTCAACGACGTGCAGGGCGACCTGATGGACGCGCGCAGCCACAACCTGTTCGCCAAGGCCGGCTGGAACATCGACGAGAACCGTCGCCTGCAGCTCAGCGCCAACCGCTACGAGCTGGTGGGCAACAACGACTACGTGACGGTGAACGGCAACCCGGCCACCGGCCAGCTGGCGACCTCGGTGCGCGGCAGCAAACCCGGCGAGGGCACCCGCAACCTGTCCACCTCGCTGAGCGTGGATTACACCGACAAGGACCTGGCCGGCGGCTACCTGCAGGCGCAGTTGTACTGGGTGGACTTCAAGGGCCGCTACGGCAGCACCGATTGGGAAGACTTCTGGGGCGACGGCCGCGACCCGCATTGGTTCGATCAGTCGCAGAACCTGTCCGAGAAGCTGGGCGGAAAGTTCAGCTGGTCGCGCGGCAACCTGTTCGACCAGAACCTGCGGGTGACCCTGGGCCTGGACATCGCCCGCGACAAGACCGAGCAGGAACTGGTGCGCGCGCGCATGGCGTGGGTGCCAGAAACCGTCTACGAATCCTGGTCGCCGTTCGTGCAGGCCGAGTGGTGGATGACCGAATCGCTGATGTTCACCGCCGGCCTGCGCCACGAGCGCGGCAAGCTGAAGGTGGACGACTATCTGACGGTTCCGGATCAGCGCACCAGCCCGCCGGGCGTCCACGGCACCCGCTACTTCGTCGAGGGCGGCGAACCGGAAACCCGCGAAACCATGCCCAACGCCGGCATCGTCTGGGAAGTGACCGACACGCTGAAGCTGTATGCCTCGTATTCCGAAGGCTACACGGTCGCCGACATCGGCCGCGTCCTGCGCGGCATCAATGCGCCCAACCAGCGCGTCGACAGCCTCGTCGATCTGCAGCCGGTCATCGCCGACAACCAGGAAATCGGCCTGGACTACGACAACGGCCGCTGGCTGGTGCACCTGGCCGCCTATTGGTCGGATTCGGATTTCGGCGCGCGCCTGAACTACGACACCGCCACCCGCACCTACAAGGTCGTGCGCGAGCGCACCGAGATCAACGGTATCGACGGCAGCGTCGCCTACCAGGCCGAGAACGGCATGCGCGCCGGCGTGGCGTATGCACGCAGCGAGGGGCGCTATGACAGCAATCGCGACAACCGGGTGGACAGCGATCTGCCGGGCGTGAACGTCAGCCCCGACCGCTGGACCGCGTTCTGGGAAGTGCCGGTGACGCCTTCGGCCGATCTGCGCCTGCAGGTCAGCAGTTCGCAGGATCGCAGTTTCGATTTCCGCGGTGTCACCAACCCCAACACCCGCTTCGACGGCTACACCAGCGTGGATCTGCTCAGCCGCTTCCGCCTGCCGGTCGGCACGCTCAGCGTCGGCATCGAGAACCTGTTCAACGAGCAGTACGTGACCTACTACTCGCAGAGCACGCCGCGGGAGGACACCTATGTCGCCGGGCGCGGACGGGTGCTGTCGCTGAGCTGGGCACACCGCTTCTAAGCCGCCACGACCACAACGCCCCGCATGCCGCACCGCCAGGCCACGTCTCCTTCCACGCCGCCACGCCATCGCGTGCGCGGCGCGCTGAAGTGGCTGCACCTGTGGCTGGGGCTGATGGTCGGCACGGTGTTCGCGCTGGTCGCGCTGAGCGGCACCGTGCTGACCTTCCAGCGGGAAATCCTGCTCGCCCAGCATCCGGAATGGACCCGGCACCCGCTGCCAAGCGCCGATGCGCAGGCCAAGGCGTTCACACGCCTGCTGGCCGAATGGCAGCCGCGCGGCCTGCGCTCGGCGGACATTCCCACCGCGCGCCTGCCGGTCTGGCAGGCGTATTTTCCCGACGGCGAACGCCGCTACTTCGATCCGGCCAGCGGCGAACTGCTGCTGATCCGCAACGCCGACAACGATCCGGTGCTGTGGCTGCGCGAACTGCATACCCACCTGCTGTACGGCGAAACCGGCGAGGACCTGCTCGGCGTCTGCGGACTCATCGCGATCTTCCTGCTGCTGTCCGGCCTGTACCTGTGGTGGCCGCGCAAGGGTGCGCTGGCCGCCAGTCTGCGCTGGCACGCCGGCCCGCCGACCCGGCGCTGGCTGAGCTGGCACCGCAGTACCGGCGCGCTGCTGTTGCCGCTGCTGCTGCTGGCGACGGTGACCGGCGTGGCGATCGTCTATCACGACGCGGTACGGCCGGCGCTGCGCTGGAGCTTCGACGACGGTCCCGAGGTGGTGCCGCCGCTGCCGATGGCGCCGCGCGAAGCCGACATGGACTGGGCGGCCATCCTGCGCGCCGCGCAGGCGGCAGTGAAAGGCGGCGAACTGCGACGCATTTCCCCGCCGGACGACAAGGACGCCCTGGTCACGATCCGCTACCGGGCCATCGGCGAATGGCATCCCAACGGCCGCAGCCAGGTCTGGCTGGATCCCTACGCCGCCCGCGTGGTCCAGGTCCACAACGCCACCCGCCAGGGCGCGGGCGCGCGCATCGACGAGGCCATGTATCCGCTGCACGGCGGCTTCATCGGCGGCTGGCCGTGGCAATGGGCGGTGGCGGCGTCCGGCCTGTTGCCGCTGTTCTTCCTGGTCACCGGCTTCCTGTTCTGGCGCGCGCGCCGTCGCCGTACCGTCACGGATTCTTAAGACGCCACGGCTAAGCTCGCCAGGCCACCCGTTTCCAAGGAGGATTCCATGGCAGGCAAGTTCGTGATTGGCAAGCGCAACAACGGCGATTTCCAGTTCAACCTGAAGGCCGGCAACGGCCAGGTCATCCTGAGCAGCCAGGGCTACGCCGACAAGTCCGGCTGCAAGAACGGTATCGACTCGGTGAAGAAAAACAGCACCGACGACGGCCGCTACGAGCGCAAGCTGTCCACCAACAACAAGTTCTATTTCAATCTGCTGGCCGGCAACGGCCAGGTCATCGGCACCAGCGAAATGTACGAATCCGAATCCAGCCGCGACAACGGCATCGATTCGGTGAAGGGCAACGCCCCGGACGCCCAGGTGGTCGACGAGAGCACCTGATGTCCTTCCGCGCGGCCCGGTTCACGACCGGCCGCGCCTCCCTATTCCTTCGTTTCCGTCGGCAGCCAACCGCCGCGGTTCCGCGGTGCGCGCCCGAGCCTGCGCGCTGACCGTCCGCACCACGCACACGCCACCCGCTGCGACCTTTCGTCGCATTGCCCCTCCTCCCACGCCTTGTCCAGGATCGGACTCCGACTCCGGAGGTTCGCATGGAAGGCAATACCGCGCTGTTGCTGGCCGCGGCGGGCACGGCGCTCGCGGCCGCCCTGCATGTCGGCTGCATCGTTTTCGGCCCCGCCTGGTACGACGCGCTGGGAGCCGGCGAGCGGATGGTCCGCTGGTCGCGCGAGCGCCGGTGGCGGCCGACGCTCATCACCGGCGCGATCACGATCATGCTGATGATCTGGACGCTGTACGCGCTGGCCGGCGCGGGAATGCTTCCCGCCCTGCCGGCCATCCGCTTTATCCTCCCCGCGATCACGGCCATCCTGCTGTTGCGCGGAATCGCGGGCCTGGTCATCGCCGCGCTTCGGCCCGGTTACAACGGTGTCCGCTTCTGGATCATCAGTTCGGCCGCCTGCCTGGGACTCGGCGGCTTGTACCTGGCCGGCACCCTGCACGCCTGGCCCGGGCTGTAGGTACAGGTTCCCGCGCGTCCGCCGCACTACAATGCGCGCATGCAGATCGGCCCGCACCGCATCGATACCCCGGTGATCCTGGCTCCCATGGCCGGGGTCACCGACAAGCCGTTCAGGCAGCTGTGCAAACGGCTGGGCGCCGGGCTGGCGGTGTCGGAAATGACCATCAGCGACGCGCGCTTCTGGAAGACCGACAAATCGCGCCGGCGCATGGACCATGACGGCGAACCGGCCCCGATCAGCGTCCAGATCGCCGGCACCGAGCCGCGCCAGCTGGCCGAGGCCGCGCGCTACAACGTCGATCACGGCGCCCAGATCATCGACATCAACATGGGTTGCCCGGCCAAGAAGGTCTGCAACGCCTGGGCCGGCTCGGCGCTGATGCGCGACGAATCGCTGGTCGCGCGGATCCTCGAAGCGGTGGTCGGCGCGGTCGACGTTCCGGTCACCCTGAAGATCCGTACCGGATGGGATTGCGATCATCGCAACGGGCCGGTGATCGCGCGCATCGCCGAGGCCAGCGGCATCGCCGCGCTGGCGGTGCACGGACGCACCCGCGATCAGCACTACACCGGCCAGGCCGAGTACGACACCATCGCGGCGATCAAGGCCGAACTGCGCATTCCGGTGTTCGCCAATGGCGACGTCGATTCGCCGCACAAGGCCGCTGCCGTGCTGAAGGCCACCGGCGCCGACGCCGTGATGATTGGCCGCGCCGCCCAGGGCCGGCCGTGGATCTTCCGCGAGGTCGCGCATTTCCTGGCCACCGGCGATGTCCTTCCCGCCCCGGCGCTGGCGGAAGTCCGCGATGTCCTGCTCGGCCACCTGCACGCGCTGCATGCGTTCTACGGCGAAGCGCAGGGCGTGCGCATCGCCCGCAAGCACCTGGGCTGGTATGCGAAGGATCGTCCCGAGAACGCCGCCTTCCGCGCAGTGGTCAACCGCGCCGAAACCGCCGAGACGCAGGTCGCGCTGACCACCGATTATTTCGACGCCCTGATCGCGGGCGTCGTCCCGGAGTTGCCCGCCGCCGCCTGACCGGAGCCGTGCCATGAGCGAATCCCCATCTCCCGCGTATCTGCACGGTTTCTCGCCGGTGGAGCAGGCACGCCTGATGAAGCAGGCACGGCTGGCCGAATCCACCATCTTCAGCCGCATCGACTACACCGGCGTGCGGCGGGTGCTGGAAGTCGGCAGCGGGGTTGGCGCGCAGACCGAGATCCTGCTGCGGCGTTTTCCCGACATCCACGTGACCTGCGTGGATCTGAATTCGCTGCAACTGGAAGCCGCGCGCCGCAATCTCGCCCAGATGCCCTGGTGCCGCGAACGCTACGAGCTGCACCAGGCCGATGCCACCAACCTGCCGTTCGAACCGCGCACCTTCGATGCCGCGTTCCTGTGCTGGGTACTGGAACACGTGCCCTCGCCGCAGCGGGTGCTCAACGAGGTGCGCCGCGTGCTCGCGCCCGGCTCGCCGGTCTACGTCACCGAGGTGATGAACTCCTCGTTCCTGCTGCATCCCTACTCGCCCAACGTTTGGCGCTACTGGATGGCGTTCAACGATTTCCAGTACGACAACGGCGGGGATCCGTTCGTCGGCGCCAAGCTCGGCAACCTGCTGCTGGCCGGCGGTTTCCGCGACGTGCAGACCGAGATCAAGACCTTCCATTTCGACAACCGCGAACCGGCGCGGCGCAAGACCATGATCGCGTTCTGGGAGGAACTGCTGCTGTCGGCTTCCGAACAGCTGCTGGAAGCCGGCCGGGTCACCCCGGACGTGGTCGAGGGCATGCGCCGCGAAATGAACGACGTGCAGAACGATCCGAACGCGGTGTTCTTCTACGCGTTCGTGCAGGCCAGCGCGACGGTCTACTGAGCGCCGCGGGCCGCCCGATCGGCCGGCCTACGGCGCTCCCGGCACGGGAGCATCCGCCGGCGAGCCCGCTTCCTCCACGATGACGCTGCGCAACGGGCGGGTATCCGCATGCCAGATGCGGTGCCATGTCGCCGCCAGCAACTTACACAGCCCGCTCCAGCCGGATATCGGCGCCTGCCAGGGCTGCTGCACCGGCGGCATAGGCCGCCAGCGGCCCTCCTGCCGTCGCGCGACCTCGAAGCTGAAGGTGTAGTCGGGCTCCAGCCCCATCCGCAGATCCGACAGCACCAGCACGCCGTCGTCCCGTACCCGCGCGCGCATGAAGCCGCGGTTGAACCAGTGCAGGCGCTGCACGGCGGGAATCCCGCGGGCTTCGGCCAGCGCCTGCACATTGGACGGATATCCCCGGAACGCCATCGCGCCGCGATCGGAAACAATCGAGTACTCCGCCTCCACGTAGCCGGACGGCGTCATCGCCACCACCCGCCACAGCAGCGTGTTGAACGGCATCGGCACGCTGAAGTACGGCGCATCCCCCAGTCCCATCGCCGCCAGCGAGCGTTCCGCCGCCCGGTCCACCTGCGCCTTGGCCAGCAGCGACCAGCCCAGGTAGGCGCTGCTCAACACCAGTCCGGCCAGCAACGCACGCTGCGCAGCGGTCCGGTCGCGCCACCACCACGCCAGCACGCAGGCGATCAGCAGCCAGATCGTGTACAGCGGATCGATGATGAAGACGCTCGACCACATGGTCGGGTGCGGTTGCAGCGGCCACCACAACTGGGTTCCGTAGACGGTGAACGCGTCCAGCAGCGGATGGGTGATCAGCGCCAGCTGGATCGCCCAGAACCAGCGCGCCGGCGCCTGCGCGACGCGACCGTTGCGCCGCTTGCACAGCCACCAGATCAGCCAGCCCACCCACGGCAGCACGAACAGCGAATGGCTGAAGCTGCGGTGCATCGTCATCAAGGCGACCGGATCGTCGGTCAGCAACAGGATGGGCAGGCTGTCGAGGTCGGGCAGCGTGCCCAGCGCGGCGCCGGCAAGCAAGGCGGCGCGACGGTGACCGGCAGGGGCGATGGCGGCGGCAATAGCCCCGCCGAGGACGATCTGGGAGAGGGAATCCATGGCGGGATGCTAGCAGTTGCTTCGGCGGGGGGACGTGTGAGGCGAACAGCAAACTCCCCCTCAACTCCCCCTTTTTGCAAAGGGGGAGGTAACTCCTCAATCAGTAATGGCGGCGCCCCCTTCCATGCCCCCTTGACGAGCCATTCGGCTGTTGAAGAGCGTTTGAAAAAGGGGGCGGGCAGCCGCGTAGCGGGTGACGGGGGATTTGCTCTGGGCGCGAAAAGCAAATCCCCCTCCATCCCCTTTTGCAAAGGGGGAGGTGAGTCCTTCAATCAAAAGAGGTGGCTACCTTTTTTCATGCAGCCATTCGGCTGTTGAGGAGCGTTTGAAAAAGGGGGCGGGCGACGGGGGATTCGCTTTTCGCGCTCAACCAAGCCCTCTTATCAAGCCGCCTTCGCTTCCGGCCGTTCCAGCGCCACCAGCCGCAGGCGCGGCGGGACTTCGCTCAGTACCTGGCCGGTGTGCGAGAGCAGGCGCAGCGTGCCGTCGGCTTCCTCGCTGAGCGCGGTGAGGCTCTCGACCCAGTCGCCGTCGTTGGCGTACAGCAGGCCGTCGCGCTGGAACAAGGCGGCGCGGTGGATATGGCCGCACAGGATGCCGTCGAGTCCGCGCCGATGCGCGTCGTCCAGGCCTGCCTGCACGAAGCGCCCGATGTAGCGTTCGGCCGCGTCGCTCTGGCGCTTGAGGTATTCGGCCAGCGACCAGTAGCGCAGGCCCAGGCGGCGGCGGATGCGGTTGGTCAGGCGGTTGCCGGTGAGGATGCGGTAGTACAGCCAGTCGCCGAACTTTTCCTGCAACCCGCCGAAATGGGTGATGCCGTCGTAGTCGTCGCCGTGGGTGACCAGCAAACGGCGGCCGTCGGCGGTCACGTGGATGGCGCGGCGGCGCACCTGCATGGCCGGCAGCATCAGGCCGCAGAAGCGGCGGATCGGACGGTCGTGATTGCCGGGCACGTAGATCAGTTCCGTGCCGTTGCGCACCAGCGCGTGCAACTGCTCGATCACCCGGTTGTGGGCGGCATCCCAGTTGGCGCGGCGCTGCGCCATCCACCACAGGTCGACGATATCGCCGACCAGGTAGAGCCGGCGGCAGCGCAGGGTTGCCAGGAAATCGGCGAACTCGGCGGCGTGGCAGTGCTTGGAGCCCAGATGGACGTCGGAAACGAAGACCGCCCGCCGGATGCCCGCGTCGACGGCCTGCGGGCTCATGCCGGCACCGCCTCGGCGGACGGCTGCAGGTAGCGCGCCCGCTTCTTTGGCCGGATGCGATGCAGATCCACTTCGATCAAGCCGTCGATGGAATCGCAGAAGGCCGGATCCACGCCGAAGGCGAGGAAGCGCGCGCCGCCGGGTTCGCACAGATCCGTGTATTGCTTGTACAGCATCGGCACGCTGGCACCGAGCGCGTCCAGGTTGGCCTTGAGCACGCGGAACGCGGTGTCGGCGTCCATTTCGCCATAGCTGGGCGGGACGGCCGAATAGCGGAACGGATGCCGCGACACCGCGTCGCGGCTGTCCACGCCGTAGTAGCGGGCGTAGTAGGAAACGATCTGCTCGCGGGCGTCGCGCGGCAGCGCCGCGCTCATCGACACCGCGCCGAACAGGTAGCGCACCCGCGGATGCCGGCACAGGTAGGCGCCGATGCCCTGCCACAGGTAGTCGATGCTGCGGCTGCCCCAGTATTCCGGGACGACGAAGCTGCGCCCCAGCTCCATGCCCTCGGCGATGCGCGGCAGCGCGTCGTCGGCGTAGCGGAACAGCGAGGCGGTATACAGGCCCTTCAGGCCGTGCTCGGCCAGCACCGGCGCGCCGCGCGCGATGCGGTAGGCGCCGGCGATCTTCCGCGTCTGCTCGTCCCACAGCACGATGTGTTCGTACCACGCGTCGTAGGGATCCACGTCCAGGCGCTTGCCGGTGCCCTCGCCCACTTCGCGGAAGGTCAGCTCGCGCAGGCGGCCGATTTCACGCAGCACCGGCGAGTCCGGTGCCAGCCGGCCCACGCAGATGCGCTTGCCGTCGGTGGTGCGGCCCAGCCGCTCCAGCGCCTCGACCGCGACGGCCAGGCGCGCCGGATCCACCGGCGGCACCAGCGGTTCCGGGCCGGCCGGTTCGGCGCGCGCGGCCTCGCGGCGGCCCAGCGCATACAGCGCGCGGCGCACCCGCCGCAACGCGTCCTGGCTGTCCTCGTCGGCGGCGATGGTCATCGGCGTGCCGATGCGCAGGGCGATGCGGCGCTGGCTGCGCTTGAACATCTCGCGCGCCAGCAGGGCGGTGCCGGCCGGCTTGAACAGCGCGGAGGCGCCATAGAAGAACGCGGAATTGCGCGCCTGCACCCGGATCGGCAAGACCGGCGTCCCGGTGCTGCGGGCGAAACGCAGGAAGCCACGCCGCCAGCGGGTGTCGGTGATGCCGCGCGGTCCCAGCCGCGAGACCTCGCCGGCCGGGAACACGATGACGCACTGTTCCGCCTCCAGCGCCTGCTCGACCGCGCGGATGCTCTCCGGGCGGGGATTGCCGCCCAGGATGCGCACCGGCAGCAGCAGGCCGGACAGGTTGTCGATGCTGGTCAGCATGTCGTTGGCGACGATCCTCACGTCGCGGCGGATGCCGCCGACGAAGTCCAGCAGGGCCATCGCGTCCAGCGCGCCGGAGGGATGGTTGGCGACGATCAGCAGGCGCCCGGTCGCCGGCACCCGCGCGCGCTCGGCGGCATCCACCGAATAGCGCAGGTTGAGGAAGTCGATGGCCGCCTGCAGGAAGGCGAAGTCGCGCAGATGGGCGTGCTCGGCCAGGAAGGCGTAGGCCTGGTCCAGCCGCGACCAGCGGCCCAGGGTGCGCAGCAGCGGCCGGGTCAGGCCGGCGCGACGGCCACGGAACCAGTGGGGGTAGCGTTCGGCAATCTGCTGTTCCAGCGGGCGCATGGTCGCTCGGATCCGGCCGGGGTCGGCGGGTTTCGCCGCGCAGCCTGCGCCCGCCGCGCGACAGCCCGATGGCAGCGGCGTGGCGGTTCCATGACAGCCCGCGACGGGCCTGGCTTAACGCAAGGAACATCCTGAACAGAGCAGAATGCACGCACCGCCCGGCGCGTGTATCATTCGCGCCCATCTTTTCATCCGAATACAGGGATATAAGCCCGATGTCCAACTACCTGTTCACGTCCGAATCGGTCTCCGAAGGCCATCCGGACAAGATCGCCGACCAGATTTCCGACGCCGTGCTGGACGCCATCCTGGCCCAGGACAAGCGCGCCCGCGTGGCCTGCGAAACGCTGGTCAAGACCGGCGTGGCCATCGTGGCCGGCGAGATCACGACCTCGGCGTGGATCGATCTGGAAGCGCTGACCCGCAAGGTGATCCTGGACATCGGCTACGACAGCAGCGACGTCGGCTTCGACGGCGCCACCTGCGGCGTGCTCAACCTGATCGGCAAGCAGTCCCCGGACATCAACCAGGGCGTGGACCGCAAGAAGCCGGAAGAACAGGGCGCGGGCGACCAGGGCCTGATGTTCGGCTACGCCACCAACGAGACCGACAGCTACATGCCGGCGGCGATCCACCTGTCGCATCGCCTGGTCGAGCAGCAGGCCAAGGTCCGCAAGAAGAAGAACTCGCCGCTGCCGTGGCTGCGCCCGGACGCCAAGAGCCAGGTCACCCTGCGCTACGAAAACGGCAAGGCCGTGGCGATCGACGCGGTGGTGCTGTCCACCCAGCATGATCCGGACGTCAAGCAGAAGGATCTGGTCGAGGCCGTGCGCGAGCACATCCTCAAGCCGGTGCTGCCGGCCAAATGGCTGCACAAGGGCACCAAGTTCCACATCAATCCGACCGGCAAGTTCGTCATCGGCGGCCCGGTGGGCGACTGCGGCCTGACCGGCCGCAAGATCATTGTCGACACCTACGGCGGCTGGGCCCGTCACGGTGGCGGCGCGTTCTCGGGCAAGGATCCGTCCAAGGTGGATCGCTCGGCCGCCTACGCCGCGCGCTACGTCGCCAAGAACGTGGTCGCCGCCGGCCTGGCCGATCGCTGCGAAGTGCAGGTCTCCTACGCCATCGGCGTGGCCGAGCCGACTTCGATCTCGGTCACCACCTTCGGCACCGGCAAGATCAGCGACGACAAGATCGAGAAGCTGATCCGCAAGCACTTCGATCTGCGTCCGTACGGCATCATCCAGATGCTGGACCTGATCCATCCGATGTACCAGGCCACCGCGTCCTACGGCCACTTCGGCCGCAAGCCGCACGAGATCAGCTACCTCGACGGCGCCGGCAAGAAGCAGACCGGCACCGCGTTCTCGTGGGAAAAGACCGATCGCGCCGAAGCCCTGCGCAAGGACGCCGGCCTCAAGTAAGCCGGTCGTTCCGCCACGGCGTGACTCACCCAACGGGCCGCACATGCGGCCCGTTGTCTTTCGGGCCACGGAAACCCGCCATGCGGGGACAAAGGCGCGCCGGGCCGCCCCGCACGCCCGGCGTCAATGCAGGCGCGTGGTCTGCATCTCGATGATCCGCCGCAGCTTGTGCGGATTGCGCTGCACGTAGACGTGGATGATCCGTTCGCCGTCGGTGTCGTAGGCCTGCGCCGATTCCAGCTCGTCGCCGAAGTAGCGCAGGATGCCGGCGCGCCCGTTGAGGGTCGCCAGTTCCAGCCGCATCCGGCGTTCCGGCCGCAGCGTGCTGGCGTACAGCAATTGCGCGATGCGCACGCCGCCGATCATCGGTTTCGGGAAACTGGTCACCACGCCGCCGCCATCGCCGACCAGGGTGGCCGACTCGGCCATCATGTCGCGCATCGCCGCGAAGTCGGCGTCGTTCCAGGCCTGCGCGAAGCGGCGCATCAGCCGCTGGTGGTCCTCGGCCGAGACGAGATAGCGCGGCCGCTCCTCGCGCAATTGGGTGCGCGCACGATGGACGATCTGGCGCGAGGCCGCCTCGCTCTTGCCCAGCGTGCGCGCGATGTCGCCATAGTCCGCATCCAGCACTTCACGCAGCAGGAACGCCGCGCGCGCTTCGGGCGACAGGCGCTCCAGCACGGCCAGGAAGGCAATGGACAAATCGCTGGAGGCTTCCTGCAGTTCTTCCGGCGTGGCCGGACCCTCGGTAATCACGGGTTCCGGCAGCCAGATGCCGACGTAGTGCTCGCGGTCGTTGCGCACGCGGCGCAGCCGATCGATCGCACGGCGCGTGGTGGTGGTCACCAACCAGGCGGTGGGATCGTCGATGGCATCCGGGTCGGCATCGTTCCAGCCCAGCCACACGTCCTGCACCACATCCTCGGCTTCGGCCACGGATCCGAGCATGCGATAGGCGACCCCGAGCAGGCGGGGGCGCTGGCGGCTGAAGGTCTGGGTGGGGCTTTCCATACCCTGTCGGTCGGATGAGCAGGACCGATTGTGACGCAGGCAGCGGCCGATGGACACATCCGGTCCGCCGGCCTGCCGGATCGCGGTGGCTCAGGGCACTGGCGTCAGCGCCGGCTTGCCGGCGTCCTTCAGCAGGAACACCAGGAATTTCGCGGGCTTGTCCTGGCTGGCGTTGCGGCCGACCGTGTGGATGTCCCGCGGACCCTCATGGAAGGTCTGGCCCGGATGCAGGGTCACTTCCGGGCCGCCGGCCACACCCATGACGATTGCGCCTTCCAGCACGTAGATGAAGCCGTGCGCGTCATGGCGATGCACGGGATCCGCGCCTCCGGGCGGATACTCCACGACCAGCATCAGCACTTCCTTGCCGGGGTAGTCGGGCAGCGCCCGGGTCATGACCGCGTCGACGAGCGGCGGCGGTGCGCCGCCTTGCGTGGCGGCGGGATGGGCATCGTGGGCCAGCGCCGTCGCGCCCGACAGCAGCGACAACATCAGCGCGCATGAAACGGATCGTATGGACATGCCAGGCTCCGGGACAGGAAGAAGATGGCCCGGGCGCTCGCGCCCCCGGGCCAGGGCGAATCAGGACAGGCCGGCCTTGTCCAGGCCATAGGCCTTGTCGGCCGTGCCGGGCAGGCTGCGGAAGGCGACGTTGATGCGGTTCCAGCCGTTGATCGCCATGATCAGATAGGTCAGGTCGACGATTTCCTTTTCCGACAGCTGCGTGCGCACCTGGTCGTAAATCGCGTCCGGCACGCCCTGTGGCGGAAGCTGGGTGAGCGCCTCGGTCCAGGCCAGCGCCGCGCGCTCGCGCGGTTCGAACAGGGCCGAATCGCGCCAGGCCGCCACGTGATGCAGGCGCAGCGGACGTTCGCCGCGAATCGTGGCTTCCTTGACATGCATGTCCACGCAGAAGGTGCAGCCGTTGATCTGCGAGGCGCGCAGCACGACCAGATCGGCCAGCGCATGTTCGATGGTTCCCTTCTTCGCCAGCAGATTGAATTCGACGAATTTCTTGAACAGTTCCGGCGACTGCTGCTGATAGTCCAGGCGTTGCGTCATGAAGGTTCTCCAGGCATTGGGGGAAAGGCCGGCAGGTGGGAATTCGGCTGCGCGCCAATCTAGGCACGCGCGCCATTTGCCGGTAGGCCCGCGCGCGGCAGCGTGGTGTTGATCGCTAGGCATCAATGCCCTGTCACAGGACGGGGCGCTGGCGCGACCTGTGTACATGGAACGAGACCAGGACATCCGGACGCCCCGCGCCGCGCCCGCCCACGCGGAACAGGTGTGGTCCGAATTCGTCGCCGCTCTGGACGCGCTGGCGCCGGAGGCGCGCGCGGCGTTCCTGCTGCACGAGGTCTTCGAGGCCCACTACGAGGACATCGCCCGGCTGCTCGGGCAGCCGCCGGAACTGTGCAGGCGCCAGGTGGAAGCCGCCCGCCGGCTCGCGCTGGCGCGCCTGAACCCGTCGGCCGATGCGGACGAGGCATGAACCCATGAACGCAGTGCTTTCCCTTGCCGCCGATCGCCAGGCGCTGCTGTCGGACGGCTTCTCCGCCAGCTACGCCGGCGTGATGGCCTTCATCACCGTCGCCACCGAAGGCAGTTTCGCGCGCGCGGCCGAACGCCTGGGAGTGGGACGCTCGGCCGTCAGCCGCAGCGTGCAGAAGCTGGAGGGCCAGCTCGGCGCGCGCCTGTTCTCGCGCACCACGCGCTCGACCACGTTGACCAGCGAAGGCGAACTGTTCTTCGAGAATTGCCGGCCCGGCGTCGAGCACATCCTGCGCGCGCTGGAGGAGATGCGCGACCTGCGCGACGGCCCTCCGCGCGGGCAGCTGCGGATCAGCGCCGGCCATGGCTTCGGCAGGCGCGTGCTGGCGCCGCTGCTGGCCGAATTCCGCCTGCGGTATCCGGACGTGGGCATCGAACTGATCCTGGACGAGCGGACCGCCGATCTGGCCGCCGATCGCGTGGACGTGGCCTTCCGTGACGGGCGGCTGGATGACAGCCAGGTCATCGCCAAGCAGATCATTCCACGGCAAAGCCTGGTCGTGGCCTCCGCGGACTACGTGCGGCGGCGGGCGCCGCCAGCCGCCCTCGAAGATCTGGCCGGACACGTCTGCCTGCAGCGTCGCCTGCCGAACGGCCGGGTGCAACCCTGGGATTTCCGTGTGGACGGACGGGCGCAGCGCGTGGCGCCTGCCGGCGATATGGTGTTCAACGATGACGAACTGATCCTGCAGGCCGTGCTGGACGGACAGGGCCTGGGGCAACTGCCGGCCTACCTGGTCAGCGACGGTCTGCGCCGCGGAGCGTTGATCGCGTGCCTGGCGCAGTACGCGCCCGACGACGGCGGGCATTTCCTGTGCTACCTGAGCCGCCGGCAACTTCCCAAGCGCGTGCGCGCCTTCATCGACTTCGCGACCACGCGCATCCGCGCCCTGGATCTCGATTGCGCCATGCCGATGTCGCATGTCCCCGCAGCCGCCGGCGCGGCCCGCGCAGGATGCACCCCCTGAGCCCCCGCGATTGGTGCGCATCGGGAAACACGGTGCGCACGCATCGCTGGCTTCCGGCCGGGCGCCACGCTTCCTAGCATCGTTTCCGCGAACCCTCACCGGGTCGGCCCTTCCCTCACTCCCACATGCAGAGGTGGAACATGAAGTTCGTCGTCATTGGCGGTACCGGATTGATCGGCAGCAAGGTCGTGGCCCGCCTGCGCGGGCAGGGCAATGAAGTGATCGCCGCGGCACCGTCCACCGGCATCAACGTCCTCACCGGCGAGGGCCTGGATGCCGCGATGGCGGGCACGGACGTGGTGATCGATCTCGCGAATTCGCCCTCGTTCGAGGACGCGGCGGTGCTGGAGTTCTTCACCACCGCCGGCCGCAACGTGCTGGCCGCCGAAACGCGCGCGGGCGTGAAGCACCACGTCGCGCTGTCGGTGGTCGGCACCGGGAAGCTCACCGCCAGCGGCTATTTCCGCGGCAAGCAGGCGCAGGAGAAGCTGATCCGCGAGTCCGGCGTTCCCTACACCATCATCCATTCCACCCAGTTCTTCGAATTCCTGCCCGGCATCATCCAGTCCAGCGCCGACGGCGCGACGGTGCGCCTGCCGACCGCCCTGGTCCAGCCGATCGCCTCCGAGGACGTGGCCGAGGCGGTGACGCGCCTGTCACTGGACACCCCCGCGCAGGGCATCGTCGAGATCGCCGGACCGCAACGCGAACCGCTGGCCGATCTCGCGCAGCGCTTCATGGCCATCGTGCAGGATCCGCGCGAAGTCGTCGGCGATGCGCACGCACGCTACTTCGGCGCGGAACTGGAGAGCGAGACCCTGGTGCCGGCGGCCCCGGCCTGGCTGGGTGCGCTGGATTTCGAGCACTGGCTGGAACAGTCCGAATTCGCGCGCTACGTGCCGCGCGCGGAAGCGATGCGGTCCTGAAGCACGCACCGGGACATCGACGATGACACCGCTGCGGCCACCCTCCCCACGCCTGCTGGACAAGTATTTCGGCGAGGACGTGCTGGCTCTGTACACCGGCTGCGTGCGCGTCACCGGCGGCGAGGCCGCGCATGGCCGCGCTTCCGGCCTGGTGCGATCGGACGATGGCGCGCTGGCGGTGGATCTGCGCCTGCCGCCGGCGCTGGGCGGGCCGGGCGGCGGCAGCAATCCCGAGCAGTTGCTCGCCGCCGGCTACGCGGCGTGCTTCCACGGCGCGTTGACCTTGCTGGCCAGCCGCGCCGGCATCCAACTGCGCGACCTCACCGTGGACGCGCGGGTCACCTTCGCACGCGACCCGGTGGACGGCCTGTTCCTGCTGTCGGCCGACATCCGCGTCACGCTTCCCGGCGTGGATCGCGCCATCGCCGCCGAGCTGGTGCGCAACACCGAACGCGTCTGCCCCTACGCCAAGATGTTCCGGCGCGGCATCGATCACGTGGTGGCCGTGACCGATGGCGAGACGCCGCCTTCCTTCCCCTGAGCGTGGCGCCGCGGCTCGCCGCCGCGGCCCGCGCGGAGATGCCTCATGCATACCGGAAAGTCCTACAGGCTCCCCGAATTCGTCGCGTGGACGCGCCGTACCATCTACGTGCTCATCGTGCTCAGCTTCGCCCCGGTCGCGCTGTACCAGTGGCTGGGCTGGAAATGGCTGGCCATTCCCTGGGGCGTGGTGTTCCTGCTGGGTGCGACGGTGGCGCTGTCGGCGGGTTTCAGGAACGTGCAGAGCTACACGCGCATGCAGGACGCACAGCAGATCTGGTCTTCGATCGTCGCCAGCAGCCGCGCCTGGGCGATGATGAGCCGCGACTTCGTGGCCGAGCCCGACCGCGCGCGCCGGCTGGTCTATCGCCATCTGGCCTGGCTTTCCGCGCTGCGCCACGAGATGCGCCAGCCCAAGCCGTGGGAGAATCAGGGCAAGGCGCAGAACGTCGAATACCGCAGGCATTACAACGTGCCCGAACGCGAGCGCACGCTGGATTCGGAACTCTCGCGCTACCTGCCCGGCGACGAACATGCGCAGGTGCTCGCCGCCGACAGCCGCGCGGTGCAGGTGCTGGCCCTGCAGAGCCAGGATCTGAAGCGGCTGCTGACCGAGGGCGAACTGCCCGCGCCGCAGTTCGCCGAGTTGCAGAAAATGCTGCGCGAGTTCGGCGACCAGCAATCGCGCAGCGAGCGCATCAAGAACTTCCCGTTCCCGCGCCAGCACGCCTTCATCAACTCGCTGTTCGTGAGGATCATGGTGTTCCTGCTGCCGTTCGGAATGATCGGCGAGGTCGAGCGCCTCAACGAATCCGTCGAGGGTTGGGCCAAGGGCCACATGGTGTGGCTGGTGGTGCCGCTGAGCCTGCTGATCACCTGGATGTACACCTCGCTGGACCAGGTGGGCGAGAGCACCGAGAACCCCTTCGAAGGCGGCGCCAACGACGTGCCCATCTCGTTCCTGTGCGAACAGATCGAAGCCGAGGCGCGCGAGATGCTGAGCGAAGCGAACGTGCCGCGGCTGCGCGCGGCCGGCGACATCACCGTCTGAACGGCAGGCTCATTGGATCGGGGATGGACGCGACGCCGGGTGAAACACCCCGCTCATGCCGCTCCGTCCCGGCCTGCGGTCGCGCCTGATCGGGCGGTTCCGCTTCCCGGCTCCCGCCATGGGAGCGACCTCGGGTGCGACGGAGCACCCGCCCGCGCGCGGATCCGGCGGACCGCGCGGGTACGGCCGGGTACAATGGCGTCATGTCCCTTCTGCAATTCCAGCGGGTCGACTTCAGCGTCGGCGGTCCGCTCCTTCTCGAACACGTCGATCTGTCCATCGAAGCCGGCGAGCGCGTCTGCATCGTCGGCCGCAACGGCGCCGGCAAGTCCACCCTGATGCGGCTGATGGCCGGCGAAATCCGGCCCGACGACGGCGAAATCCGGATCCAGGGCGGCGTGGTGGTCGCGCGCATGGCCCAGGAAGTCCCGCAGGACACCGCCGGCAGCGTGTTCGACGTGGTCGCCCAGGGCCTGGGCGATCTGGGCGCGCTGCTGGCGCGCTACCACCATGCCGTGGCCGAAGGCGACATGGCCGCGATGGGCGAGGCGCAGGCGCAGATCGAAGCCCGTCACGGCTGGGACCTGGATCGCCGCGTGGAGCAGGTGCTGGCCCGGCTGGAACTGCCGGAGGACGCCGATTTCGCCGCCCTGTCCGGCGGCATGAAGCGACGCGTGCTGCTGGCCCAGGCGCTGGTGCGCAAGCCGGACATCCTGTTGCTGGACGAGCCGACCAACCATCTGGACATCGAGGCGATCGCCTGGCTGGAAGGCTTCCTCAGGCAGTTCGAGGGCAGCCTGGTGTTCGTCACCCACGATCGCAGCTTCCTGCGCGCGCTGGCCACCCGCATCGTCGAGATCGATCGCGGCCAGCTGACCAGCTGGCCGGGCGACTACGACAACTATCTGCGCCGGCGCGAGGAACGCCTGCACGCCGAGGCGCAGGAGAACGCGCGCTTCGACAAGCTGCTGGCGCAGGAGGAAGTCTGGATCCGCCAGGGCATCAAGGCCCGCCGCACCCGCAACGAAGGCCGCGTCACCGCGCTCAAGGCGATGCGCCGCGAGCGCGCCCAGCGGCGCGATCTGTCCGGCAACGTCAGGATGGAAGCCGCCGCCGCGCAGGCCTCCGGACGCAAGGTCATCGAGGCCACCGACGTGACCCAGGCCTATGACGGCCGCGTCCTGCTGGATCGCGTGTCCACCACCATCATGCGCGGCGACCGGGTCGGCATCATCGGTCCCAACGGCGCCGGCAAGTCGACCCTGCTGAAGATCCTGCTCGGCGAACTGGTCCCGCAGCAGGGCGAGGTCAAGCTGGGTACCGGCCTGCAGATCGCCTACTTCGATCAGCACCGCAGCCAGCTGGACGAATCGCTCAGCGCGCTGGAGAACGTCGCCGAGGGGCGCGACTTCGTCGAGATCAACGGCAGCCGCAAGCACATCATCGGCTACCTGCAGGACTTCCTGTTCTCGCCCGAACGCGCGCGCGCGCCGATCACCCGCCTGTCCGGCGGCGAGCGCAACCGGCTGCTGCTGGCCAAGCTGTTCGCGCAGCCGTCCAACCTGCTGGTGATGGACGAACCGACCAACGATCTGGACGTGGAAACCCTGGAACTGCTGGAAGAGCTGCTGCTCGACTACAAGGGCACGCTGCTGCTGGTCAGCCATGATCGCGACTTCCTCGACAACGTGGTCACCAGCACCCTGGTACTGGAGGGCGAAGGCCGCCTCGGCGATTACGTGGGCGGTTACACGGACTGGTTGCGGCAACGCCCCGAATCCGCGGCGGCGCCGGCCACCGCGCCCGGCCGGCCGGCGGCTACGTCCGCACCGGCCGTTGCTCCCGTCGCGGCACCGGCCAAGCGCAAGCTCAGCTACAAGGACGCGCGCGAACTGGAGCAGTTGCCCGCGCGCATCGAGGCGCTGGAAACCGACATCGCCGGCCGCACCGCGGCGATGAACGAACCGGCCTACTACCAGCAGGATCCCGCCAGCCTCCAGCGCGCCAACGAACAACTGGCCGCGCTCCAGCAGGAACTGGATCTGGCCTACCAGCGCTGGGCCGAACTGGACGCCTGATCCCCGCGTCTCCCCTCCCCGGCGCCACGGCGCTTGACCGCCGCGCGGGCGCGCGCGATGTTGCGCCATGCCGACCGCTCACCCTGTCTCCCCCTTGCTCACCGACGACGGCCTGCGCCTGCATCCGCGCGACTGGCCGCTGCCGCGCCCGCGCGCGCGGTTGCTGCTGGTGCACGGCCTGGGCGAACACTCGGGCCGTTACGCGCGGCTGGCGGAGGAATTGAACGCGGCCGGCATCGCGGTGCGCGCCTACGATCATCGCGGCCACGGCCGCTCGGAGGGGCCGCAGGGCTGCCTGGACGAACCGGCGCGGCTGCCGCGCGATACGGTCGCGGCGTTTCATGCCTATGCCGGCGAAGCCGACGACCAGCCGTTCCTGTTCGGCCACAGCCTGGGCGGACTGGTGGCCATGTACGCGGTGCTGCTGATGGAGCTGGCGCCGCGTGGCCTGATCGCCTCGTCGCCGGCGCTGGCAACGCATGCCGGCGGCGCGCAGCGGGCGCTGGCGCGCGCGCTGTCCGGCTGGTGGCCGGGACTGACGCTGCGCACCGGGCTGGCCGCCAACCGGCTCTCGCACGATCCCCATGTCGAGCGCGAGTACCTGGACGATCCGCTCAACCATTCGCGCATCAGCACGCGGCTGGCGCATTTCATCTTCACCGGCGGTCCCCGCGTGATCGCCCTGGCCGCCAGCCTGAAGACGCCCACGCTTCTGCAATTCGCCGCCGACGATCATCTGGTCGATCCGGCCGGCGCCCGCGCCTTCGCCGCCGCCGCGCCCCGGCGCAAGCTGCGGGTGCACGAGTACCTGCGCCTGTACCACGAGATCTACAACGAGGCCGATCCCGAGCGTAGTCGCGTGGTCGCGGATCTGCTGCGCTGGCTGGATCTGCAACTGGACAAGCCCAAGCGCGGCAGCCAGCCCTGACGGCGGGAGTCCGCCGGGATTCGCCCCCCGGCATCGCACGTCTCAACCGGTGTTCTGCACGCCCTGCGATACGCCGTTGATGCTCGCCACCAAGGCGCGCAACAGGGTGTCGTCCTCGCGCCCGGTCTCGCGCCAGCGCCGCAGCAGATCCGCCTGCAATACGCTGATCGGATCGATGTAGGGATTGCGCAGGCGGATCGACAGCGCCAGTCGCTGATCATGTTGCAGCAGCCATTCGTCGCCGGTCAGCCGCAGTACCCAGTGCAGGGTCAGCGCATGCTCGCGCTGGATGCGCGGGAAGAACTCGTCGTGCAGCTCGCCGGCCATCCGCGAGAACATCCCGGCGATGCTCATATCGCCCTTGGCCAGCACCATCGAGATGTCGTCGAGGAAGGTGCGGAAGAACGGCCAATCGCGCGCCATCTCCAGCACCGCGTCCTCGCCGTGCGCATCTACCGCCGCCTGCAGGCCGCTGCCGACGCCGAACCAGCCGGGAATCACCGCCCGCGCCTGGCTCCAGGCGAACACCCATGGAATCGCGCGCAGGTTGCCCAGCGCCGCATCCTGGCCGAGCCGGCGCGAGGGCCTCGAGCCCAGCGTCATCCGTTCGATCACGTCGATCGGGGTGGCGCTGCGGAAGTAGTCCATGAAGCGCGGCGCGCCGACGAAGCCGCGATAGGCCTCGCTGCTGTGGCCGGCGACCGTGTCCATGATGTCCCGCCAGCCCGGCTCGCGCGGTTCCAGCGGACGCGGGCGCAGCGAGGAGGCCAGCACCGCGCCGACCGATTGCTCCAGCGAGCGCAGCGCCAGCGCGCGGATGCCGTACTTGCGGTGGATGACCTCGCCCTGCTCGGTCACCCGCAGGCGGCCATCGACGCTGCCGCGCGGAGACGCATCGACCGCACGGGTGGTCTTGCCGCCGCCGCGGCTGATCGAACCGCCGCGGCCGTGGAAGAAGGTCAGCTTGATGCCGAGTTCCTTGGCGGTCTGCAGCAGTTCGACCTGCCCGCGCTGCAATCCCCAGCGCGAGGCGGCGATGCCGCCGTCCTTGCCGCTGTCCGAATAGCCAAGCATCACCATCTGCACGTTGCCGCGCGCGGCCAGGTGCGCGCGGTACACCGGATCGGCCATCAGATCGCGCAGCGTGTCCGGACCGTGGCGCAGATCGTCCACGGTTTCGAACAGTGGCGCGATGTCCAGCGGCACGTTGCCGTCGCCATCGACCAGCCCGCCGCGGCGCGCCAGCGCCAGCACGGTGAGCACGTCGGCGCGGTTGTGCGCCATGCTGATGATGTAGGCGCCCAGCGCATCGGCGCCATGCCGGCGGCGCGCGTCGCCCAACGCGGCGAACACCGCGTCCAGGCGCGGATTGCCCTCTTCCGCTGAAGCCGGCAGCACCTGTTCGCCGCTGGCGTATGGCGCCAGTTGCGCGCCGCGCTCGACCGCATCGCGCGATTCCCATTCCGCATCCGCCAGCGCCGCGGCGACCGCGCGCGCATGCACGCTGGATTCCTGGCGCACGTCCAGCCGTGCGAGATGGAAGCCGAAGCTGCGGATGCGCCAGGCCAGCCGGCGCACCGCGAACCAGCCGGCGTGGATGCCGCGATTTTCTTCCAGGCTGCGCAGGATCAGTTCCACGTCGGCGGCCAGTTCATCGGGCCCGGCGTAGCCCTGCGGCAGATCTTCCAGCGTGGCCTGCAACCGCGCCCGCATCAGATCGTTGAGCAGGCGATACGGCATGTCGCCGTGTCGCGGGCGCGACTGCGCGGCGGCCTTCGGCAGCAGTTCGCGGTATTCGTCCACGCGCGCCCGCACTTCCGCCGAAACCCCGACCAGCGAACTCGACTGGCTGAGCAGCGTGGTGAGCTGGCGCAGTTCCTTGATGTAGCGGCGCAGGATCACCGCGCGCTGCGCGTTGAGCGTGGCGGTGACGGTACTGGCATCGACGTTCGGATTGCCGTCCATGTCGCCGCCGACCCAGGTACCGAACCGCAGCAGCCGCGGCAGATGGCGGGTGACCGCCGGATGCTCGCCGTAGACCTGGGTGATCGCGCTTTCCAGCGTTTCGTACAGCACCGGCATCACCCGGTACAGCACTTCGATCAGGTAGAAGCCGACATGCTCGCGCTCGTCCTCGACGCCGGGACGCACCGGCGAGGAATCGGCGGTCTGCCAGGCCGAGGTCAGCGCCATCCGGAAACGCGCGGTGTCGGTGGCCTGCTCACCGGGCGTGCGGTTGCCGTCCAGCCCATTGACCAGGCTGGCGACCATCAGTTGTTCCTTTTCCAGCAGCGCGCGCCGGACCGCCTCGGTGGGATGCGCGGTGAACACCGGTTCGATGTCGATGCGCGGCAGCCACTGCGCGAGTTCGTCGATGCCCACGCCCTGCGCCTTCAGTCGCAGCAGCACGTCCTGCAGGCCCTCCGGTTGCGGCTTGCTGCTGTCGGTGCGCTGGTAATCGCGACGGCGACGGATGCGATGCACGCGCTCGGCGATGTTGACCACCTGGAAATACGCGCTGAACGCGCGGATCAGTCCTTCCGCGTGCGAGGGTTTCAGCCCGGCCAGCAACCCCGCCAGCGACTGCGGCGGCGCGTCGCTCTGGCGGCGCGCGATCGCGGTGGTGCGCACGCGTTCGACTTCCTCCAGGAATGCGGGCGATACCTGCTCGGCCAGCATGTCGCCGACCAGCGCGCCGAGCCGGCGCACGTCTTCACGAAGCGGTACATCGGGTGGAGCGAACTCGAGACTGCGGGGCGAATTCATCGAAACGGCAGACCGGGCGGCGGGGGTGAGTCCCCAACACTAACCCAATTCGGCCGCCGTTTGCTGCGCCGCCGCACGCCTGTCCCGGCTTGTCCGCCGGGACAGGCGAACCGGACCGCAATTGGTCCGGTTCCGGTCTGGTGGGCTCAGCGCTTGGCCGCGGGCGGCGCGGCCTGCTTCACGTAGCGATCCAGCCAGGCGTTGGATTCGGCCAGCATCTGCATGATCGATTCGCGCGCGCGGTAGCCGTGCGACTCGTTCGGCAGCATCACCAGCCGCGCGGTGCCGCCCAGTCCCTTGATCGCCGCGTACATGCGCTCGCTCTGGATCGGGAAGGTGCCGGAATTGTTGTCCTGCTCGCCGTGGATCAGCAGCAGCGCGTCCTTGATCCGATCCGCGTGGTTGAACGGCGACATGGTTTCGTACACGTCCGGCGCCTGCCAGAAATTGCGCTCCTCGGCCTGGAAGCCGAACGGCGTCAGGGTGCGGTTGTAGGCGCCGCTGCGGGCGATGCCGGCCTTGAACAGTCGCGTGTGCGCGAGCAGGTTGCCGGTCATGAACGCGCCGTAGGAATGGCCGCCCACCGCGATGCGATCACGATCGGCCACGCCCAGGCGCACCGCTTCGTCCACCGCCGCCTCGGCGCTGGCGACCAGTTGCGGTACGTAGCTGTCGTTGGGCTCCTTGTCGCCCTCGCCCACGATCGGCACCGAGAAGTCGTCCCACACCGCATAGCCCATCGCCAGGAACGCCTGCGGTCCCCAGTAACTGATCGCGTTGAAGCGGTACGGCGAATCGGTCACCTGGCCGGCGGCCTCGGCGGATTTGAACTCGGCCGGATAGGCCCACATCAGCATCGGCAGGCGGCCGTCGCGCTTGGGGTCGTAGTTCGGCGGCAGGTACAGGGTTGCGGTGAGATCCACGCCGTCCTTGCGCTTGTAGCGGACCTGCTGCTTCTTCACACCCTTCAACTGCGGCGTCGGATGCGGGAAACGGGTCAGCGCACGCGGCGCGGCCTCGCCTTCGCCGACGAACAGGTTGGTCGGCTCGTCCGGCGATTCGCGGGTGATCAGCAGGCGCTTGCCGTCGGCATCCAGCGGCGCCACCGGCACGGCGTAATACGGCGCCTGCGAGTGGAACAGGCGGGTCTTGCCGCCCTGTTCGAGATCCACCTTGTCGAGGAAGGGACGATCCCCTTCCGGTGAAGCACCGTCGCCGATCCGGTAGATGCTGCGTCCGTCGGCGGCGAGCATCAGGCGCATTTCACCGCGCTCATCCTGCGCCAGCACCGGTTGGCCGGGATCGTTGTAGCGATCCTCGTAGGAACCCTCGCGGATCAGCTTCGGCGCCTGCGCCGCGTCGTCCGGCGCGATCCGCCATTCGCGGATCTGGCGGTTCTTCCACCACGCTTCGCTGATCAGGGCCAACTGGCCGTTGCCCCACTGGATGTCGGCCAGGCGCATGCCCAGCCGCGCCAGGGTCACCGGCGGCTTGTCGAAGGGTGCGGCCTGCATCATTACCGCGTCGCGGATGGCGACCTCACGCGAGGGATCGCCGCCGTCCTGGGCCTCGGCCCAGACCAGGGTGGCATCGGCGTCGGCGCGCCACTGGATGTCGCGCACGCCGGCGCGCACCGCGTCGTTGCCCGGCGGCAAGCCTTCGACCAGCGGCAGCTTCGCCACTTCGTGGACGAGGCGTCCCTGCATGTCCAGCACCTCGATGCGGGTCGGGAACGAGGTCACCGGCACCAGGTAGGAGAACGGCCGTTCGACGCGACGGCGCAGCAGGTAGCGGCCGTCCGGCGACGCCGACAGCGACAGGTTCAGATCCGGATTGCCCAGCGGCTGCACCGCGCCGCTCAGATCGACCAGCGCCGGCTGCGAGCGCAGCTGGTACTCCAGCAGGCGCGCATCGCCCTCGTTGCGCAGCATGTCCTGGTAGGTGCGGATCTGCACCATGCCGCCGCCACTCTGGGTCTGCTGCACGTTGGGCCCGCCGGGCACCAGACTGCGCTCCGGCGGCTCGCCCTGTCCCTGCGGCTGCAACTGGACCAGCAGGCGGCGGCTGTCGCCCAGCCAGGCATAGCCACGGCCGACGACGGTGTTGAGGGCGCGATCGGTCAGGCGCCGGGCGCTGCGCGCTTCCACGTCGATCAGCCACAGCTCGTTGCCGGCGCTCTGCGGATCGATGCGGTTGAAGGCGATGTAGCGCTGATCCGGCGACCAGCGGAAGCCGACCATCGACAGCGGCTGCGGCAGTCCCTGGATGCGCAGTTCCTTGCCGGTGGAAATCTCCTGCAGCCAGAAGTCGGTGCCGAACGAAAACCGGCTGGCGGAATGGCTGCGCGGATGGATGCGCAGGCCGGCCAGTTTCAGTTCCGGCTGGGCCACCACGTCGATGCCCGGCAGCGTGGGCGTCTGCATCAGGGCGAGCAGATCCCGACGCGGACTGACCGAGACGTCGGGGCGGCGCGGGGCATCGACGATCGCCTGCAACGGCGCCGGCGGCAGCTGGTAGCCGTTGTCGGCGGCCGCGGTGGCGGCGGCTTTGGCCGGCGTGGCCGGGGTGCGGGCGATGGCGGCCGGCGCCAGCAGGGTCACCGCCAGGGCCAGCGCGGCGATACGGGGCATGGAGGGCATTCGGGGCTCTCGGTGGCTGGGATTCATTCGAGCTTAACAACCCCGATCCCGGCCGGGCCAGCGCCGTCCGTCATGCCCGGCCCATCCATCGCTTCATCCGGAACAGCCGATATAATGGCCGCCCTCGCCGAGGGGCGCTGCGACCATGACGGCTTCCAGGAGAAGCATCGATGGCCAGGCTCGGCAGGACTTTTCTGTAACGGCGCCCGGTCAAGAATGCGAGCGCCGCTCGCCCATTAACCGGAGCCGATACATGAACGCCGTACGCCAGTTCTCCACCGAGGGTGACTACAAGGTCGCCGACATTTCCCTGGCCGACTGGGGCCGCAAGGAAATCGACATCGCCGAGCACGAGATGCCGGGCCTGATGTCCATCCGCCGCAAGCACGCCGCCGCCAAGCCGCTCAAGGGCGTGCGGGTGACCGGTTCGCTGCACATGACCATCCAGACCGCCGTGCTGATCGAGACGCTGGTGGACCTGGGCGCCGACGTGCGCTGGGCCTCGTGCAACATCTTCTCCACCCAGGACCACGCCGCCGCGGCGATCGCCGCCAGCGGCACCCCGGTGTTCGCCTGGAAGGGCGAGAGCCTGGAAGAGTACTGGGACTGCACGCTGGACGCGCTGAGCTTCGGTGGCGGAAAGCAGGGTCCGGAGCTGGTCGTCGACGACGGCGGCGACGTGACCCTGCTGATCCACAAGGGCTACGAGCTGGAAAACGGTTCGGACTGGGTCAACACCGCCTCCTCCAGCCATGAGGAGCAGGTGATCAAGAACCTGCTCAAGCGCGTCCACAAGGAGCGTCCGGGCTACTGGACCGAAGTGGTCAAGGCCTGGAAGGGCGTGTCCGAGGAAACCACCACCGGCGTGCACCGCCTGTACCAGTTGGCCGAAGCCGGCACCCTGCTGGTCCCGGCGATCAACGTCAACGACTCGGTCACCAAGTCCAAGTTCGACAACCTGTACGGCTGCCGCGAGTCGCTGGCCGATGGTCTGAAGCGCGCGATGGACGTGATGCTGGCCGGCAAGGTCGCGGTGGTCTGCGGCTACGGCGACGTCGGCAAGGGTTCGGCGCATTCGCTGCGCGCCTACGGCGCCCGCGTCGTCGTCACCGAAATCGACCCGATCTGCGCGTTGCAGGCGGCGATGGAGGGTTTCGAGGTCAACACCCTCGAGAACACCCTGGGCACGGCCGACATCTACGTCACCACGACCGGCAACAAGGACATCATCACCATCGATCACATGAAGGCGATGAAGGACCAGGCCATCGTGTGCAACATCGGCCACTTCGACAACGAGATCCAGGTCGATGCGCTGGTGAATTTCCCCGGCGTGCAGAAGGTCAACATCAAGCCGCAGGTGGACAAGTACGTGTTCCCGAACGGCAACGCGATCTTCCTGCTGGCCGAAGGCCGCCTGGTCAACCTGGGCTGCGCCACCGGCCATCCCAGCTTCGTGATGTCCAACTCGTTCGCCAACCAGACGCTGGCCCAGATCGACCTGTGGGCGAACAAGGACGTCTACGAGAAGACCGTCTACCGCCTGCCCAAGCACCTGGACGAGGAAGTGGCGCGCCTGCACCTGGAGAAGATCGGCGTCAAGCTGACCAGGCTGACCCAGGATCAGGCCGATTACCTCGGCGTGCCGGTGGAAGGCCCGTACAAGCCGGATCACTACCGCTACTGATCGCTGTTCTGGTCAACGGTTCCAACGCGACGGGCGCCTTCGGGCGCCCGTCGTCGTTTCCCGCACCGCAATCCGGTTCAAGACGGTGGCGTGGCGACAACCCAGGATCACCGGCATCGCTTTCGCCGACATACGCCATGACGCCTGCCATCGAACTGCTGAAGCGCGAACACGTCGCCCATGCCGTGCACGCCTATGCGCACGATCGCGACGCCGGCTCCTATGGAGCCGAAGCGGTCGAGAAGCTTGGCCTGGACCCGGCCCGGGTGTTCAAGACCCTGCTGGCCGCCACCGAGTCCCGCGAACTGCTGGTGGCGATCGTGCCGGTCGCCGGCCAGCTCGACCTCAAGGCACTCGCCGAGGCCGCCGGCTGCCGTCGCTGCGAGATGGCCGCCGCCGACGCCGCCCAACGCGCCACCGGCTACCTGGTTGGCGGCATCAGCCCGCTGGGGCAGAAGAAGCGGCTGCGGACCTTCCTGGACGCCAGCGCGCAATCGCTGTCGGGGATCCATGTCAGCGCGGGCCGCCGCGGACTGGAAGTGGAACTGGCCCCGGCCGATCTCGCGCGGCTGACCGACGCCCGCTTCGCGCCGATAGGGCGCGCCCGCTGAAGGGGCGCCGCCCGCGGCCTTCGCCTCCGGCGCGGGATTACGGCCGCCAGTTGGCGTTGTTCTCCCAGAATTCCACCGCGCGTCGATAGGCGTCGCGATCCAGCGGGATGCCGGAGCCGCCCTCCTCGACGCCCAGCGCGTTGCGCATCATGGTGATGGGCGCCATCGGGATTTCCTCCGGCTCGGCGGTATACAGGCAGCCGACGATGCCCCAGTCGGCGTCTATGGGACTGCCCTCGCGCGCCAGTTGCTCGCGGCTGTACAGGATCACCACCAGATAGCGCGCCACCGGCGGCTCCACACCTTCGAACCAGCGCACCAGCACCGGCAGTTCCTCGCGGGTGCGGGCCTCGTAGGCCGATCGCAGCCGGTGGCGGTTGTCGTCGGTGATCGGTACGGTCAGGCAGCGGGTGGAGGTCCAGTTTTCGTGCACGTGCAGGCGGCAGAACGGGGCATAGCCCGGCAGGTCCTTGAGCGGCGCGTGCCGGTTCAGATGTTGCTCGAACTGCTCCGGCGTGCAGTCCTGGAGGGTGTTGCGGCGGGTCTCGCGGGGAAACAGGCGGGTGCGGGCGAACGGCGTGAGGACGATGGACATGGACGAGCGCGGTGAAGAGTCCCGCACAGGGTACCGCGTGGCCGCAACCCGGCGGCGGCAGCGTTTGCATATCCATCTTGATGGAGAGATATAATGGACGCGTTTCCGTCGCCCTGCCCGCCCATGACCGCCCTCAGTTTCGAGTTCTACCCCCCCAAGACCGACGAGCAGCGCGCCCAGCTCGACCGCACCGCGGACAAGCTGAAGGGATACGGTCCGGAATACGTCTCCTGCACGTTCGGCGCCGGCGGCTCGACCCTCAGCTACACCTCCGAGACGGTCCGCCACCTCAACCAGCAGCACGGCTTCTCCGCCGCACCGCACCTGTCCTGCGTGGGCGGCAGCCGCGAGGAAATCCGCGAACTGCTCAAGCTGTACCGGGCCATCGGCTGCAAGCGCATCGTCGCCCTGCGCGGCGACCTGCCTTCCGGCATGGGCCACCCCGGCGACCTGCGCTACGCCTCGGAATTGATCGCGTTCATCCGCGCCGAGCATGGCGACACCTTCCACATCGAGGTTGGCGCCTATCCGGAAACGCACCCACAGTCCGACGACGCGCTCAGCGATCTGAAGTACTTCAAGGCCAAGGTCGACGCCGGCGCCGACGGCGCGATCACCCAGTACTTCTACAACCCCGACGCCTATTTCCACTTCGTCGATGCCGCCCGCAAGCTGGGGGTGGGCATCCCGATCGTGCCGGGGATCATGCCGATCTCGAACTATTCCCAGCTCAAGCGCTTCTCCGAAGCCTGCGGTGCCGAGATCCCGCGCTGGATCGGCAAGCGCATGCAGGCCTACGGCGACGACGTGGACAGCATCCGCGAGTTCGGCGCCGACGTGGTCGCCAACCTGTGCGAACGGCTGATTGCCGGCGGCGCGCCGTCGCTGCACTTCTACACCCTGAACCTGGCCAAGCCCACCCAGGCCGTGCTGAGCCGGCTGGGACGCTGAACCGGGGCATTGAACATCGCGCGGTGCGCGGCATTGCGGTTGCGCGCGCGCATGAACCTCATTGGCGGACCACGCGTTGGCCGGTAGGCTGACGCGATGCGATTCGTCCTCCTGCCGCTGCTTGCCGCCTGCCTGGCTTGGCCCGCCGGAATGCCCCGCGCCCATGCCCAGGATCCGGTGCAGCGCTGCACCACCATGACCGGCGAAACGGTCTACACCGACAAGCGTTGCGAGGACATCGGCGCGATGGACCGCCTGCCGGATCCCGCCACCGCGTCCACGCGCGGCACCTCCGGCCTGTATCGCGGCACCTGTTCACGCACGCTCAGCGATCTGGTGGCGCAGATCACCGCCGCCGTCGACGCCCACGACGTCAACCGGCTGGCCGGCATCTATCAATGGAGCGGCCTCTCCGATGCGTCCGCCAACCGGATACTGGATCAGCTGGAAGCGGTGGTGCAGCGACCGCTGATCGACATCGTGCCGATCCGGCCCGCCACGCCGGTGCTGGCCGAGGACGGCAGCGTCCTCGACGCCAATACCGACGGGTACTACCCGCAGACCACGCCGCAGCGCCCCATCGGTCTGCGGCTGGAGCAGACGCTGAAGAACAGCGCCACGCCATCGCGCACGGTGTTCGGACTGCGGCGCTCCTACAACTGTTTCTGGATAACGCTGTGACAGGCACGCGCGACAGGTCTTTTCTTGTCAATTGCGCTGCAATTAACTTTCAATTCCTCTGTGACCGGATGCCAGGGTCGGTCGTTGAATGATTGCTAGTGTCGAGCAGCCATCTCTCATGGCATCGTCAACAGCAAAGGAGATTCAACCATGCGTCTTCTCTCAAAAGCTGAAACAGAAGCAGTGACCGGAGGTGCCGGCAACCCTGTTCCTCCCCGGCCCCCCAGCCCATTCCCAACGCCACTAAAAACCGTTCCGGGAACAACCGTCAGCCGTGGCTCCAATCCTTTCGGGCCAGGTCCGAACCCGCCTGGCACCGTTACTCCCGTCGTCAAATGGACGTGAGTCGACGATGATCCGAACGTGACTATCGGAGATCGTTCCGATAGTCACGCTTTTACTCCCGCTACGAAAAACGAAGCGTCGCAATCACGCCGCGTTGCTCTCCAGGCTTTACACCCACTCTCCAGCCATAGAGATCACAAAGACGGCTGACGATCGACAGGCCGATGCCTCCTCCCTGCGAGTGCCCGGCATGGGTTCCACGATAACCGCGCTCGAACAGACGGGCGGCATCTTCCTTGCTCAACCCAGGGCCGGAATCGATGACTTCGACCGCCGTGGGCAACAGTCTCACCACGACTTCGCCTTCCTGGGTGTACTTGACCGCATTGCCAATGAGGTTGCCGAGAGCAACGGACAATGCGGCTTCCGGCGCATCAATCTTCAGTCCGCAATCTCCTTCAACCCGCAGATCCAGCATCTTGCCGCCAAGCTGGGCACGGTGCGCGTCCAGCAATTGTTCCGCGACTCGAGCGACATCAGTGTTGCCGTGCCCTCGTTCGCTGCGCGACAGCAGCAACAGGGCACTGATGAGGTCCGTGCACTGTTGCTCGGCGCGCTGGATCCGGAGGATCCGCGTGCGGGTCTTCTCGTCCAGATCCTGGCGAGACAGCATCAACTCGACCGAGCCCCGGATAATCGCCAAAGGCGTCCGCAGCTCATGGCTGACGTCCGCATTGAATTCGCGGTCGCGCTGCACAACTTCGGTCAGGCGATCGGAGTAGTCATCCAGCGCCTTCGCCAATTCACCCACCTCGTCCTCGGGAAAGTGAGGTGCCAACGGTTTGGGGTCACTACTGCCCTTATAGGCTCGCAATCGGCGCGCCAGGCTAGAAACCGGACTCATCACACGCGATGCGGACCACCAGCCAATGATCAGCGACAAGGCTCCAAACAGCAGCACCGCCAGATACAGCCAACGCTTAAGCTGCACCTCGCCCTTGCGTGACTGGGTCATGTCGTAGGCCAGAAAGAACCATTGCTCCGGAGCCTTTCTTACGGCCAGCTTGTAGGCGTACTCGTGCCCGGTTTCATCCACGCCCGTTACGTTGTGGTTGCCATCGCGCAACGGTATCCAGTCAGGAAACTCGGTGCGAAGGCGTTCGCTGTCGGGCGCGAACACATACGCCTTGATCTGCTGAACCTCGATATCCGGATTTCGGCTCGGATCCTGATAAAACCGGCGCATGTACTCATCGACGTTCTGGTTCATCACGTCTTCGACCAACTGCGTTTCCACGCGCTGGCGGGCAACGTCGGTCAGATAGGCGAACAGTCCCGTCAGGCCGGTGCCCAGCAGGAAGAACGAGAGGATGATGCGGGTGCGCAGCCGGTGGCGGAACTTGGCCGCGCGCCGGGCGGCCGGGGGCCGCGCTTCAGCCGTTGCCATCGGGCGCGGCGATCCGGTAGCCGATGCCGTGACGGGTCTGGATCAGGGGAACGTCGAACGGCTTGTCCACCACCGCGCGCAGGCCGTGGATGTGCACGCGCAGGGAATCCGAATCGGGCAGTTCCTCGCCCCAGACCCGGGTTTCCAGTTCCTGGCGGGTGACCACCGCCGGCGAGGCTTCCATCAGCGCCTGCAGGATCTTCAGCGCGGTCGGGTTGAGCTGCAGCAGCTTGCCCTGCCGGCGCACTTCCAGGGTATCCAGGTTGTATTCCAGATCGCCGACTTCCAGCACCCGCGTCTGCACACCCTTGCCGCGACGCGACAGCGCGTTGAGGCGCACTTCCACTTCCTGCAGGGCGAACGGCTTGATCAGGTAGTCGTCGGCGCCGGAATCGAAGCCTGCCAGCTTGTTGTCCAGGGAGTCGCGGGCGGTCAGCATCAGCACCGGGGTCTGCTTGCGCGCCTCGTTGCGCAGCTTGCGGCAGACCTCCAGGCCGTCCATGCCCGGCAGGTTCAGATCCAGCACGATGGCATCGAACTCGTGGACCACGGCCAGGTGCAGGCCGGTGACGCCGTCGGCGGCGAAGTCCACGGTATGGCCGCGCTCTTCCAGGTAGTCCCCCAGATTGGCGGCGATGTCGCTGTTGTCTTCAATGACCAGAATTCGCATGGCGGTTCCTGTGTTGGGATCCGTTCGACCCGTCCGGCGGGCCACGGTTCCAAAAGTGAGGGACTGAATTTAACAAATTCTCTCTGCACGGCTCCGTGCACGGGTCAATCGGCCCCGACATGCCTCCCGATATGCCGTCCGGCAAAGAAAAAGCCCAGGCCGGCGGGCGCCGACCTGGGCCAAGATGTGCCCCGATTACCGTAATCCTGTGCTTTCCGGAAGTAACCCAATCCAGGGAAGACGCAGAGCTGCGGTCGGGCAAGGCTACGCGGATTTCGACTAAAAAACCGTTAAAGGCCGCGTTAAATTCACGTGAAAATACCCTGTTCAGGCAATGGCTTAGCCTGAACAGGCGGCCCCGGCCGCCAAGTGGTTGATGATCGGCCCCCGCCACGTCCACCCCGCAGACCGCCTCGATGCCTTCCAGGCCGGGGGTGGAGTTCACTTCCAGCACCAGCGGCCCCCGCCGGGACCGGATCAGGTCAACCCCGGCCACCCCCAGCCCCAGCACCTGCGCGGCGCGGACGGCCACCGCCCGCTCCTCGTCCGTGGCCGGAGCGGCCTCGGCGGTGCCGCCGCGGTGCAGGTTGGAGCGGAAGTCGCCTTCGGGCGCCTGCCGGCGCATGGATGCGATGACCCGGTCGCCGACCACGAAGCAGCGCAGGTCGGCGCCCTCGGCCTCGCCAATGAATTCCTGGACTACGAAGTTGGCGTACAGGCCACGCAATGCCTCCACCACGCTGCGCGAGGCCGATGGCTTCTCGGTCAGCATCACCCCGGCACCCTGCGCACCCTCGTTGAGCTTGATGACATGCGGCGGCGGACCCAGCATCGACAGCAGGTCGGTGGTGTCGTCCGGGTTGTCGCCGAACACCGTGATCGGCAGGCCAATGCCCTGTGCCGCCAGCAACTGGTGCGCGCGCAGCTTGTCGCGCGCGCGCAGGATGGCGTCGGACGGATTCGGGCTGAAACTGCCCATCAGTTCGAACTGCCGCAGCACCGCCGTGCCATAGCGGGTCACCGACGCGCCGATGCGCGGAATCACCGCCGCATACCCGGCGATCGGCTTGCCCATGTAATGCATCGCGAACCCGTGCGAGGCGATCCGCATGTAGCAGCGCAGCGGATCCAGCACGCGCACCGAATGGCCGCGCTCGCGTGCGGCTTCGACCAGGCGCCGGGTGGAGTACAGCTTGCTGTTGCGCGAAAGGATGGCCAGTTTCATTGCGGGTCGTCGCGGCTGAGGCCCACAGGATCGCACGCTCCCGGCAACCGTGGATGACGGGCCGGTGACATGGAAAAGGAAGGAGGGAAAAAGTGGAGCGGGTGATGGGAATCGAACCCACGTTAGCAGCTTGGGAAGCTGCAGTTCTACCATTGAACTACACCCGCACGGGAGGGAGTCTATGCGGTGTCGGGGCGCCGGCGCAATGCGGCGCCCGCGAGGGGCGCCGCAAGGCGAAGCATCAGGCGATCGGTGGAATCAGAAACCGCCGCCCAGGCTGAGGAACACGGTCGCGTCGTGGCCGTCCTTCTTGCCGGCCGAGACCCGCGCGCCGACATCTGCATCGAGGCCGAAGACCTGGGTGCGCGCACCGACGGTGAGGGTGCCGTAGTTGCGATCGAAGTTCAGGCCCGGCACCGCGTATGGCATCACGCCCGGCATCGATTGCAGACTGGCGAAGACCTGGCGATCGGCTTCCTCGAACTCGTGGTCGTAGGTCAGCTGCGCGTACGGACGGGTGTGTTCGGTGGCCTGGATGCTGGCCTTCCAGCCCACGCTGCCGATCAGCGAATCGAGGTCCTGGTCCGCATAGGTCAGTGCGGTGGAGCTGCTGTTGTTTTCCGAGTAGCCATCCAGCTTGACGCGCTGGGCGACCACGCTGGCGACCGGGCCGTGGCGCAGCTTGCCGTGTTCGAAATCGTAGCCGGCGCTGATCGCCGCGGTCAGGTTGCTGCCGTCCGGCGAGCCGCTGTGGCGACGGGTGGCGGGACCGAACTGGATTTCGCGATCCACGTCGTAGGACAGCCACGTGTAGCTGATCTGGCCGTTGACCCACACGCGATCCTGGTACCAGCCGACGAAGCCGCCCAGGGTGGTGTCCGACTGCTTGAAGCTGCCATGGCTGTTGCCGAAATCCATCTTGCCGCGGCCGAAGCCGGCGAAGCCGCCGAACACGAAATCACCGCGCGTCCAGTCCAGGCCGAAGGTGCCGGTGGGCGTGATGCCATCGAAGTCGCCTTCGTCGTAGCGCAGCGAATCGCCGCGCAGGTCGCCCCACCAGCGCACGCCGTCGGCTTCCGGCTTGGTGTCGATGTGGCTGGCGACGCGATCGGCGCGCGAGCGGCCGATGACCGAGGCGGTGTACGGCAGCACCGCCAGCTGGCGCGGGCCTTCCAGCACCGAAATGGCGTACTGGCCCAGCATCTGGTGTGCGGCCAGCGACGGGTGCACGCTGTCGGCGAACGCGTAGGTGCCGGCGGCGCCCGGCGTCACGTAGTTCAGCGGCGTGCAGGTCAGCGAACTGCCGGTGCAGGCCGGCGTGGTCACGTTGGCGAAGCCGTACTGCGCCGGCGAGGCGGTGATCTCGCGCAGGAAGTTGAAGGTGTCCAGCGGAATGACCCGCAGGCCCTGCGCGGTCAGGCCGTTGTAGAGCGCGGCGTTGTAGGTCGCGGCGAGCTGGGTGGCGCCAGCACTGTTGAGGAAGCCCGGTGTCCGTCCCAGATCCGGAATGTTCGGTACCAGGATGTATTCCGCGCCCGCCTGCTTGAGGCCGGCGACGACCGTGATCTGCGATGTCACCGCGGCGCCGATGATGGCCGGCGTCTGCGAGGGATTGGCGACCGCCGCGAACAGGTCGTTGGGACCGCCCCAGACCGTGTACAGCGCGCGCGCGTCGGCCTTGCCGCCGGTGGCTGTCAGATAGGACGCCAGCTGCGTGGTCAGTGCCGGCACCGGCACCGTGATCGGACCGAACGACTGCGAGCCGTTGGTGCCCGTGCGCGCACCGCCCACCGCGTAGTTGGTGCCGCCCTGGTTGGCGCTCACCGCGCCGGTGCCGTAGTACTGGGCGAGGAATTCGGACCAGACGAAGCCGGGGTTGGTGGTGAAGCGACCGGCGACCGCGGCCCCCGGGTTGAGCTGGACCAGGGTCGGCCGGAAATGGCCGCTGTCGGTCAGGCTGTCACCGAAGAAAATGGTCTGCGAGAAAGGGCTGCTCTGCGCGAACGCCGGCGTGGCGGCGGCGGCCAGGGCCAAGGCCAGCAGGCGGCGCAGCGGCCGTTGGGTCGGTTTCATGGTGTTCTCCCGGGGCAATGTCGATGTTGTCGTTGTATTCGATGCGCGCGACTCATATTCCGTACGGCGCCGCATGGCGACTATCGTTCCACCAAGCCCCGGGGCGTTCACGCTGCAACGCGGCAAACGGACGTGCGCCGGCCGGTCGGGACGGCGACAATAGGCGCATGAACATCGTACTGAACGGCGAATCCCGCCATATCGAAGCCGCGCTAACCATCGCCGGCCTCCTGCAATCCGAAGGACTGGCCGAACGCCGCGTCGCCGTCGAGGTCAACGGCGAAATCGTGCCGCGTGGCCTGCATCCGTCCCACGCGCTGCACGACGGCGACCGCATCGAGATCGTGCACGCGCTCGGCGGCGGCTGAGCGCGACGGGCTTTCCGCTTCAGCCCGCCGGCGGCTCGACGTAGATCGGATTGCCGATCAGCCACAACCGGCCGTCTGCGCCACGCACGTTGGCGCGCACCCAGTGCCTGGCGCCGTCGCCGCGCCAGCGGAATGTCAGGGTCTGTTCTCCGGGACCGACCGGAACGGGACGCCGCTCCACGATCCGGCCGTCCACGATCAGCTCGGCGGTGGCGCCGCCGACCGCGCTGGCGCGCAGGACGAACGTCGCTTCGCCATTCGCGGGCACCGGCAACGCCTGTCCCATCGCCGCACGCGCCTGGCCGGCCTCGGCTTCCCAGGCCATCGCGCGGTCGCGGCTGCCCTGGACGTCGACGAACACCTGGCCCCGGCGGATGCCGTCCAGGATCGCCGGCATCGACAGTTCCGCCGCCCGCACCACCGTGACCGGCGTGCCCAGCGCCGCGCCGCCGGCATCGGTGACTTCCCGCAACGCATCGTGGTTGTCGCTGCCACCGATCGCGGTGAGCCGGTGTCCGGCCGACAACTGGCGCTCCCAGAACGGAATGCCCGACCACTCGCTGTCGGCGTCGGCGCCGTTCACCACTTCCACCGCCTGGATCCGCGACAGATCGGTCGTGGCCGGCGCGCTCCAGCCGCAGCCCATGCACGCTTCGCCGGAGGGGCGAATTGGATGATTGATGGAGACGATGCCCTGCTCCCGGATCTGCGCCAGCACCGCGTTCCAGTCCGGCACCGCGGTCGAACCCACCCGGAAATCCAGCGGCGCGATGCTGCCGATCCAGTTGGCGTGGCCGCTGAAAGTGGTGATCTCGCGGCCCGGCATCAGCAGCAGGCGATCGAAGTACGGTTGCAGTTCGCGCAGGCCGTTGGCCTGCGACACGGTGTTGTGATCGGTGACGGCGATGAAATCCAGTCCGCGCTGCGCGGCCGCCTGCGCGGTCAGGAACAGCGGACAGGGCACGCGCGTGCCGCCCTGGCTGGCGCAGCCGCCATCGCTGTGCGCGTCGTGCATGTGCAGATCGCCGCGGTACCAGCCTGCTTCCCGGCGCAGGGGCGCATCGGCGCGGGTGTCGTCGAACCACACCCGCGCGGTGAAGCGGTCGTCCGCATCGGCGCGGACGTTGGGAAAGCCCAGCAGCAGCGACCAGGTGCCCGGCGTGATCGGCCCCGGCAGGTAGGAGGGCGTGGCGTCCATCGCCGACACCGTGAAGCGCTGCTTGTTGCCGCCGCTCCAGCCACGGAATCCGTCGCGTCCGCGGAAGCCGTCCGGGCCCAGCAGGCCGAGATCGACCGTGGTCCGGCGTTCGCGGCCGCTGTATTCGAACTCCACCGTGATGCGTCCCGTGCCGGCGGGCACCTCGAACGGCAGCAGGCGGTAGCTCTGGTGATCACCGCCACGGATGCTGCCTTGCAGGATCCGATCCGGCGCTTCCCCCGCACGCAGCGAAAGACAGCACAGCAGCAGGCCCAACAGGGCGGCCAGTCGTTGCATCACGGCGTTTCTCCTATGGCGAGGCCCGCGCAGGGATCATCCCCGGGTCGTGGGCGGCAGCGGGCGATGCCACCGCCCGGCAAGGCGACGCGATATCCGCCAAAACGGACGTCCGCGTCGATGTAGTCGGTGGATACGATCTGCGCGCCGCTGGCGAATGCCGCGTCGCGGCGCCCGGTGTCGCCGGCGCGTGCTTCCCGAGTATCGGCGTCGGCGCGCGTGCGCACCAGCAGGCCGGCCGCCAGCGCCTGCCGGATGGCTTCGGCCTGTTCCCGCGGGTCATTGAGCGTGCGCCAGCCGGCCGCCGCCGATTCCACACCGGTGTTGACGAACATCACCCGGCCTTCCAGGCCCCTGCGATCGCCGCGATACCGCGCCACCTTGATCTCGTCTTCGTCCAGCGCGAACAGGAATCGCCCGCGCGCCTGGCCCAGCGTCGGCCAGCGTGGACGGTCGCCCGCGCCCAGCACCTGATCCGGCAGGATCAGATCCGCATCGGAAAACACGTCGCGGATCTCCGCATCCAGCGCGTCGAACGCCGCGGCATCGAATGGCAACGGCTGCACCTGTCCCGGCGCGGACGGCCCGTCCTTGGCGTTGATCTGGACCACGATCGGCACATGCCGTGGATGCGCGCGCGACCACGCCCGCAGTTGCCGCAGGCATTCGCGAAACGGCTGGCACTGGCTGCGCCAGTCGATGTCGGCCAGGTGCATCACCTTGAAGCCCGGCCGGCGCATCTTCCGTGCCAGTCCGGCCGCCGCGCCCGCATGCGCGAAGCGTCCGCCGCGCGGATCGTGGTAGACGTCCAGTTCGAAACCGCGCACGCCGCGCGCCAGCTGCCCGGCCAGCGGATGGTGCGCGTAGTCGATGCCGTCCGCGCCGAGCGGATCGCGCGCGCGGTGCGCCGCCAGTTCGTCCGGCGGCAACGCGCGCTTGTAGCTGTTGTGGGTGGCCAGCACCTGCACGTCGTCCAGGTGCAGGCGCCGATCCATCCAGGCCTGCGCGCAACCCGCACCCGACTTCACCGCGTCGGGCGCGGCGAAGTCGCAGGCCGCCGACGCCCACGGCGCCGGCAGCCACAGCAACAGCAGGCCCAACACCCGCCAGCCTCGTCCCACCATCAGTACGCGCTCCCTAGAAGCGGTACATCAGCGCCAGGCGATACGAACGGCCCAGCAGCGGACGCGCGATGAAGGTATTGGCGCCGCGGTCGTTGCTGGTGACCTCGCCCGCGCGCGGATTGCCCTCGGTCAGACCCAGCGAGTTGTCCAGGTTGTCGACGTAGGCATACAACGACCAGCGATCGTCGAAGGCATAGCTGCCGCTGAGATTGATCACGTCGTAGGACGGCAGGCGCACGCTGTTGGCGGTGTCCACGTAGCGCTCGCCCTGGCGCTCGTAGGATGCCTGCAGGCGCAGCTTGCCGCCGGCCAGGTTGAAGCCGGGCACCAGCCGCAGGCTGTTCTTGGGCACCCGGATCAGCTGGTTGCCGACATAGTCGCGCAGCACCGGTTGGCCATTGACCACCTCGGTATAGCGCAATCCGCGGTATTCCGGTTCCTGTACCGTCGCGCTCATCGAAACGTCGAACCAGTCCACCGGATAGTAGGCGGCCTCCAGTTCCAGGCCGAAGGTGCGGGTGTCGGCGAACAGTTCCTGCCGGGTCGAAGCCCCCGTGTTCGCATCGAACACGTAGTTGCTGTAGCCGACGTTGTCGTACTTGGTGAAGAACGCCGTGGCGAACAGATCGAACTTCTGGTGGGTGAACTTGTAGCCCAGTTCGCCCAGGTCCATGGTCTGGATCACCGGCTTGGCGGTCGCGTTGGTGATGAACGAACCCAGGTTGGGCAGGCGGAAGGTCGAGGTCCAGCGCGCGAACAGGCCGGAATACTCGTCGAACTGCCAGTTGCCGCCCAGGGTCCAGCCGACCTTGTCGAAATCGCGGTCGTAGGTGGAGTAGCGGCCGTTGCCGATCCACATCTGGCTGTCGGTGACCGGGCCGCCGTTGTTGAGGTTGGGCTGCACGCGCCCTTCCACCCAGCCTTCCACGTTGACCTTTTCCCAGCGCACGCCGCCGTCGATGCGCAGCTTGTCGCTGACCTGCCATTCGTCGGCCAGGTAGAACGCATGGGTCTGCGAGCGGCCGCTGGCGTTCTCCCATTCATAGCCATAGCGCCAGACGCCGTTGTCGCTGATGGTGGCCACCGGATTGCCACCGGCGTCCACTGCCACCAGGTTCAGCAGGCGGGCGTTGTCGCGCGCATCCAGCAGGACGGTGGAGGAATAGCGATCGAAGTCCTGATCCACCTTGGCGTAGTAATAGCCGAAGGTCAGGTCGTGCGACTGGCTGCCGAACTCGAAGCGGCGCGACACCCGCGCGTCGTTCATCAGTTCCTTCACCGGCGCGGTGACCCCGCGCAGGCCGCCGACGACGATCAGGCCGTTGCCGTTCTGGTTGGCGGTGTCGTAGACCTGGCCGCCGTGGGTGTAGCGGAGCTGCAGCGCGGTGGCGCCCGGATAACGCGGCAGCAAAGCCAGGTTGTCGCGGTTCGTCAGGAACGAACTGGCGCTCTGCAGCGCGTTCGGGAACATGCCGTTGCGCTGGGTCTCGGTGTCGTTGTAGCGCAGGCTGTCGACGAAGCGCCAGTCGCCGAGGGTCTTGTCGAACTTGACCGTGAACTGGTCGCGCTTGACGTGGGTGCCCTCGCCGTTGTCGAAGTCGTAGATGCCGCCATCGGCCATGCGCATGCGCACATGCTCGGTTTCCGGCCCGGCCAGGGTGCCGTGGTTGCCGTCGAAGCCGGGCACCGCGCGGAGCTTGCCGCCGGTGGTACGCATCGGGATGCCCAGGTACAGCATCACCTTGTCGTCCATGTGCTTGACGTCGAAGGACAGGCTGCCGCCTTCCAGCGTGCGCACCAGGTTCAACCGCACCTGGCCGCCGTCGTTGGCCTTGAAGCCGGGATCGCGTACGCCGTCGTCCTGCCGGTAGTAGCCGCCCAGCGACATTTTCCAGTCCTGGCCAATCGGCGTGCCGACCCAGAAGTCGCCGCGGTGCAGGCCGTAGTCGCCGACGGTGTACTTGAACACGCCCTCGGTGCGGTCGCCCGGCTGGCGCGGGATGTAGTTGACCGCACCGGCCGGCGCGTTGGAATAGAAGATCGAGGACGGGCCGCCTCGCACCACTTCGATGCGCTCGGTGGTCTCGTCGAGGCGGAACGCCTGATCGCCATTGAGATAGCCCAGCGCCGGGTCGTGCTGCACCGGCATGCCGTCGTCGAGCAGGGTCACCGAGCCGAAACCGTCGACCGGCACGCCGCGCGCGCGCACGTTGCCGCTGGCCTCGCCGCCGGAGGCTTCGACCCAGAAGCCCGGCACGCTCTTCAGCGATTCGGTCACGCTGGTGGGCGCCTGCAGGCGCAGCCGCTCCTCGTCGATACCGGTGATCGAATAGCTGGTCTCGGCCTTGCTGCGTTGCTGCACGCCGGCGCGGCCAGTGACGATGACGGTGTCCAGCTGCTTGGCGCTGGCGGTGCCCGCCGCCGCCGCGGCTTCCTGGGCATGGACGGGGAGCAGGCCGGCGGTGAAGCAGGCGCCGGACGCGAGGACGCAGCGAATCGAACCGCCGAGGCGGTGGAGGCGTATGGGCATGGTTGTTTCCTGGGGGAGGAAGAGCGATCACGCGGCGGGGGCCGCGCCGTGATCGACGGGATGTTGGCCAGCGGATATGTCGGCGGGGTGACCGCGGCGGGTCAATCGCGTGACCACCGCGACGCCGTTCCCGTTTTGCCGGCGCCCGGCGGCCGGTCCGCTCACGCACGGCCGGCCGGGATCGGCGATAATCCGCCGATGTCTCACGATATCCATACCGACCCGCTGGTCATTGCGGGAAAAAGCTACCGTTCCCGCCTCCTGACCGGCACCGGCAAGTTCAAGGATTTCGAGGAAACCCGCGTGGCCACCGAGGCCGCGGGCGCCGAAATCGTCACCGTCGCCATCCGCCGCACCAACCTGGGCCAGTCGCCCAACGAGCCCAACCTGCTCGACGTGCTGCCGCCGGATCGCTTCACCCTCCTGCCCAACACCGCCGGTTGCTACACCGCCGACGACGCCGTGCGCACCTGTCGGCTGGCGCGCGAGCTGCTGGACGGCCACACCCTGGTCAAGCTGGAAGTGCTGGGCGACCAGAAGACCCTCTATCCCGACGTGGTGCAGACCCTGACCGCGGCCGAGAAACTGGTCGCCGAAGGCTTCCAGGTGATGGTCTACACCAGCGACGATCCGATCCTGGCCCGCCGGCTGGAGGAAATCGGCTGCGTGGCGGTGATGCCGCTGGCCGCGCCGATCGGTTCCGGCCTGGGCATCCAGAACAAGTACAACCTGCTGGAAATCATCGAGAACGCCAAGGTGCCGGTGCTGGTCGATGCCGGCGTGGGCACCGCCTCGGACGCGGCCATCGCAATGGAACTGGGCTGCGACGGCGTGCTGATGAACACCGCCATCGCCGGCGCCCGCAACCCGGTGCTGATGGCCAGCGCGATGCGCAAGGCGGTCGAGGCCGGGCGCGAGGCGTTCCTGGCCGGGCGCATCCCGCGCAAGCGCAATGCCTCGGCGTCCAGCCCCATCGACGGCCTGATCGGCTGACCCGATGACCGATCCATTCTCCAGCCCTGGCGCCAAGACCCCGCCCAAGCCGTTCACGGTGGAGGAAGGCCGGCGCCAGATCCGCAGCTTCGTGCTGCGCCAGGGCCGCTTCACCGAGGCCCAGCAGCGCGCGTTCGACACCCTGTGGCCGCGCTTCGGCCTGGATTACACCGGTCAGCCGCGCGACTACGACGCGGTGTTCGGCCGGCAGGCGTCGCGGGTGCTGGAGATCGGTTTCGGCAACGGCGAGGCGCTGCGCTTTGCCGCCACGCAGGATCCGGAACGCGACTACATCGGCCTGGAAGTGCACGCGCCGGGCGTCGGCCGGCTGTTGAACGCGCTGGCCGAGGACGGCAGCGATCACGTGCGGCTTTACCACCACGACGCGGTGGAAGTGCTGCAGCACGAGGTCGCCGACGGCACGCTGGACGAGATCCGCATCTATTTCCCGGATCCCTGGCACAAGAAGCGCCACAACAAGCGCCGCCTGATCCAGCCCGGCTTCGCCGCCCTGCTGGCGAGCAAGCTGCGCAGCGGCGGACGCTTGCATGCGGCCACCGACTGGCAGGACTATGCGGAGCAGATGTGGGACGTGCTCGACGCCACGCCCGGCCTGCGCAACCGGGCCGGCCCGCGCGGACACGTACCGCGCCCGCCCTGGCGGCCGCAGACCCACTTCGAGACCCGCGGCCAGAAGCTGGGCCACGGCGTCTGGGATCTGGTTTATGACCGGGATTAGGGAATAGGGATTCGGGATTGGACGTCTTCGCCAAATTGCCTGATAACTGCGCCAACACCGCACCCGGCCCGCGCCACCGGTGCGCCCGCTCTACCGAATCCCTGTTTTCAACGTCCGAATGGACGGTCATCCCCACTCCCCAATCCCGGCCGTGATCACCACCGCGCTGACGCTGACCAACGACATGAAGCTCGTGCTCGGGCTGGTCGGCTTCACGATGGCGATGTTCCTGTTCGAGCGCATCCGCGCCGATCTGGTCGCGCTGGTGGTGCTGGTGATCCTGGGCATCACCGGCCTGATCGCGCCCGAGGAAATCTTCGGCGGCTTCTCCGGCAACGCGGTGATGAGCATCATCGCGACCATGATCCTGGGCGCCGGCCTGGACCGTACCGGCGCGCTGAACCGGCTGGCCTCCTGGCTGCTGCGGCGCGGCCACGGCGTCGAGCAGCGGTTGCTGCTGATGACCACCGCCATCGCCGGCCTCAATTCCTCGTTCATGCAGAACCCGTCGGTGATGGCGCTGTTCATGCCGGTCGCCTCGCGGCTGTCCTCGCGCACCTCGCTGTCGCTGCAACGCCTGCTGCTGCCGATCGCCGCCGCCATCGTGATGGGCGGCGCGCTGACCATGGTCGGCAACTCGCCGCTGATCCTGCTGAACGACCTGCTGGTCTCGGCCAACAACAACCTGCCCTCGGGCATGGCCACGCTGGAGCCGCTGCGCATGTTCGCGCCGCTGCCGATTGGCGTGGCGCTGTTGCTGGCCTCGCTGCTGTACTTCCGCTACTACGGCGACAAGAAGCTCAAGGACGAGACCGAAACCAGCGTGACCCCGGCGCGCACGGAGAGCTACTTCGCCAATACCTACGGCATCGAGGGCGACGTGTTCGAGCTGCTGGTCACCGCGGAAAGCCCGCTGGTGGGCATGTCGCTGGGCGAGGCCGAGGCGATGCACGACGCGCCGCTGATGCTGGCGCTGCAGACCGGCAACGACACCCGCCTGGCGCCACCGGCGGACATGCGCATCTGGGTGGGCAGCGTGCTGGGCGTGATGGGTTCGCGCCCGCAGGTGTCCGACTTCGCGCAGAACCATTTCCTGCGGATGTCCTCGCGCCTGCGCCACTTCGGCGATCTGTTCAATCCCAGCCGCGCGGGCATTTCCGAGGCGGTGATTCCGCCGACCTCCAAGCTGATCGGCAAGACCGCCGCCGATCTGCGCCTGCGCAAGCAGGCCGGCATCAGCCTGCTGGCGATCAACCGCGACAAGAAGGTGCTGCGCGAGGACGTGCGCAAGATCCCGCTGCGCGCCGGCGACATGCTGGTCTTCCACAGCATCTGGACCGACCTGCACCAGGCCGCCGAGAGCCGCGACTTCGTGGTGGTGACCGACTATCCCAAGGGCGAGCAGCGGCCGCACAAGTTCAAGATCGCGATGACCATTTTCGCGGTCACCATCATCATCGCCCTGACCTCGAAGCTGCCGGTCTCGCTGACCCTGATGACCGGCGTGGCCGGCATGCTGCTGACCGGCGTGCTGCGGATGGACGAGGCCTACGCGGCGATCAACTGGAAGACGGTATTCCTGATGGCGGGGCTGATTCCGCTGGGCTGGGCGATGGACAGCAGCGGCGCGGCGGCATGGGTCGCCGGCCATACCGTCGAACGCCTGCCCGAGGGCATGCCGGTCTGGCTGATCGAAATCGCGGTGGCGCTGCTCACCACCGGCTTCTCGCTGGTGATCAGCCACGTCGGCGCGACGATCGTGATGGTGCCGATGGCGATCAACCTGGCGCTGGCCGCCGGCGGCAACCCGACCGCGTTCGCGCTGATCGTCGCGCTGTCGGCCTCCAACAATCTGATGACCGCCTCGAACCCGGTGATCTCGATGGTCACCGGCCCGGCCAACTACACCTCGCGGCAGATGTGGCGCGTCGGCGGCCCGCTGTCGCTGATCTACACCGTGGTCGTGGTGCTGGCGGTCAACGCGCTGTTCTGGTGGAACGGCCGGGCGGGCTAACCGCAGCCCCCTGTCATCTCGACTGAGGGAGCGACGTCAGTCGCGAGCTGTTGCCTGAGCGGGCCACCGTGGATCATCGCGACTGACGTCGCTCCCACAGGGTTGGCCACGCGCGCTACGCCAGCCGCACCACACCCTCGACCACCTGCACGGACACCGCCCGCAGCGAATCGCCGCGGCAGGGGCCGGCGACGCAATCGCCGCGCTGCAATTCGAACGAGGCGCCGTGGGCGGCGCAGACCAGCAGGCCGTCCTTGCTTTTCAGGAACTTGCCCGGGGCCCAGTCCAGCCGGCGGCCGGCGTGCGGGCAGACGTTCAGCCAGGCGCGAACTTCCCCGCCCTGCCGAAAGAGCACCAGAGACTCGCTATCTCCGTCGATTTCGGCTTCGACTTCGGCGAAACCGCCGTCTTCAATGCTGTCCAGCGCAATCAGGGCCATGGCCGCCTTAACGAACTTCTCACACCGTCATATTCTTGTCACCGGATACTGCACGCCATCCGGCTCCGGCCGCATTGTGTCACGACCCATCGCCATGTTCGCACGCAGCTTCCAGTTCAACGCCTTCCGTTCCGCCTTCGCTCCGCGCAAGCCCCGTCATCCGCTGCTGCGGCTGGCCATCGGCCTGCTGGGCCTGGCCCTGCTGTGCGTGCTGGTGTTCTTCAGCGTATTCATCGGCGCGGCCATGATCGCCGCCGGCCTGCTGTACAAGCTGTTCAAGCAGCGCGGCAAGCCGATCGCCCGTGGCGGCGTGGTGGAAGGCGAGTACCAGGTGGTGCGCAAGCCGGTGCTGCCGCTGTCCCACTGACGGCGCGCGTCCTACACTCAGCGGCCGTTTCCCTGCCCGGCACGGCCGGCCGCCGACATGACCGATCTGTTCCCCGCTCCTCCCGTTCCGCGCGTGCCCGTGCGCGGCGGCGGCACGTTTCCTGTGCGCCGGATTTTCTGCGTCGGCCGCAACTTCGCCGATCACGCGCGCGAGATGGGCGCCGCCGCCCCGGCTTCGAAGACCGAGCGCGGGCAGCCAACGTTCTTTCACAAGCCCGCCGACGCCATCGTCACCGGGAACGCGGACGTTCCCTACCCGCCCGGCACGCAGGATCTGCACCATGAGGTCGAACTGGTCGCCGCGCTCGGTCAGGATGCCCCGGCCGGCGTGCTCGATCCCGCGCAGGCACAGGCGCTGGTGGTGGCCTATGGCGTCGGCCTGGATCTGACCCGGCGGGATCTGCAGGGTGCGGCCAAGGCCAAGGGCCTGCCCTGGGATACCGGCAAGGGCTTCGATCACTCCGCGCCGATCAGCGAACTGGTGCCGGTGGCGGAAGTCGGCGAGCTGGCGCCGCGTACGCTCACGCTTGCCATCAACGGCCAGGTTCGCCAGCACAGCGCGCTGTCGGAGCTGATCTGGGACGTACCCGAGATCATCCGGGAGCTGTCCAGACTCTATGCGCTCAAGGCGGGCGACCTGATCTTCATGGGTACACCGGCCGGTGTCGCAGCGCTGCATCCGGGCGATCGCTTCAACGCCTCGCTGGACGGGGTGGTCGAACTGCGGGGCGCGATCGTCGGCTGAGGCGCCATCCTTCGTGGCCGGCGTCGGATCCCGGTTCCTGCGCGGACGGCCGTTCGGGCTCATGCCCCATGACGCCCGGCCTCCCCGTCATCCCGGCGAAAGCAGGGATCCATTGCGATGCCGGCAGTGCTGACGTGGCAGGAGGAAACAAAAATGGGTCCCCGCTTTCGCCGGGATGACGGCAAAAAGATCACGCGAAGGATGCGATCTTCATCGTCCACGGTATAGTTTTGCGCATACGGGCGCTGTGGCCCGGAACATGAGGACCTCCAGCATGGGCATGATCAGCGAGTTCAAGGAATTCATCGCACGCGGCAACGTGATCGACCTGGCGGTCGGCGTGGTGATTGGCGCCGCCTTCGGCAAGATCGTCACCGTGCTGGTCGACAAGATCATCATGCCGCCGATTGGCCTGCTGGTCGGAGGCGTGGATTTCTCCAAGTGGGTGTGGACACTGAAGGAAGCGACCGTCGATGCCGCCGGCAAGGAAATCCCCGCGGTGGTGATCGGCTTCGGTGAGTTCATCAACACGCTGATCCAGTTCCTGATCGTCGCCTTCGCCATCTTCCTGCTGGTCAAGGCGGTCAACCGCCTGCACAAGAAGGCGCCGGACGCGCCGGCCGCCCCGCCGGAAGACGTGCTGCTGCTGCGCGAGATCCGCGATTCGCTGAAGAAGTAAGCCACGACCTGTTTCACAATCAAGGAAAGCCGCGGGCTGCTAAGCTCGCGGCTTTCCTGTTTACATCTAGTTCCCAGCCCATTTCCAGCCCATTTCCAGCCTGTCTCCAGGGGTACTCCATGCGTCTGAAGCCGTTGTTGATCGCCCTCAGCCTGTCCCTGTCCGCTCCGATCGCGCACGCCGCGCAGAAACCCACCCGCATCCCCGACGCCGCGCTGGCCACCGCCGCCCAGCTGCGCGAACAGGCGCTGGCCGACGACACCGGCTGGAAGGTGGTGGAGTCGCTGACCACCGAAGTCGGCCCGCGCCTGGCCGGCAGCGAGGCTGATGCGCGCGCAGTGGCCTGGGCCACCGCCAAGTTCAAGGCGCTGGGTTTCGACAAGGTCTGGACCGAGCCGGTGACCTTTCCCAAATGGGAGCGCCGCAGCGAACACGCCGCGGTGCTGGGTGCGCATCCGCAGGCGCTGACCATCACCGCGTTGGGCGGCAGTCCTGGCGGCACGGTGGAAGCGGAGATCGTGCGCTTCGCCGATCTGGCCGCGCTGGAAGCCGCGCCCGCCGATTCGCTGAAGGGCAAGATCGCCTTCGTCGACTACCAGATGAAGGCGGATCGTTCCGGCAGCGACTACCGCAACGGCGGCGCGATCCGCTCGCGCGGCCCGTCGGCGGCGATCCGCAAGGGCGCCATCGGCTACCTGATGCGTTCGGCCGGCACCGACAACCATCGCGTCGCGCACACCGGCATCACCCGTTTCGACGACGGCCTGACCCCGGTGCCGTCGGCGTCGCTGACCATTCCCGATGCCGACCAGCTTGCCCGCCTGCTGGCGCGCGGCCCGGTCAAGGTGCGGATGGCGCTGGACTGCGGCTGGGATGGCGAGGCCACCTCATACAACGTGATCGGTGAAATCACCGGGCGCAGCCTGCCGAAGGAAGTCGTGGTGATCGGCGGCCACCTGGATTCCTGGGATCTGGGCACCGGCGCCATCGACGACGGTGCCGGCGTGGCGCTGACCATGGCCGCCGGCCATCTGATCGGCCAGCTGAAGCAGGCGCCCAAGCGCACCATCCGCGTGGTTGCCTTCGCCAACGAAGAGCAAGGCCTGTACGGCGGCCGCGCCTACGCGGAGAAACACGCCGCCGACGTGCGCCTGCACCAGATCGGCGCGGAGAGCGATTTCGGCGCCGGCCGCATCTACGCCTTCAACACCAGCGCGCCCGACCACGCCCGCGATGCCACCCGCCAGATCGCCGAAGTGCTGGCGCCGCTGGGCATCGAGTACCAGGCCGGCAAGGGCGGCCCGGGGCCGGACATCAGCCCCTTCGCCGCACAGGGCCTGGCCTGGGGCTGGCTGGCGCAGGACGGCACCGACTACTTCAACCTGCACCACACCGCCGACGACACCCTGGACAAGATCGATCCCAAGGCGCTGGCGCAGAACGTCGCCGCCTATACCGTGTTCGCCTATCTGGCGGCGGAAGCCGAAGGCGGTTTCGGCAGCGAGCCCAAGCAGGTCAAGCCGCCGCAGGAGTGACGGCTTCCGTCCTCCGCGCATGAAAAAAGAGCGGGCCATTCGGCCCGCTCTTTCGTTCTGCAAGCGATGTTCGCGACGGATGCCCCGGCCAGGAGCGTCGCTCAGCCCTTCGCGAGGCGCTGCCGCCACTGGGCCAGGAACACCGCGGTCGCCGACGCCACGTTGAGGCTCTCCACTGCGCCGGTGCCGGGAATGGACAGGCGTGCGTCGCAGGCGGCGGCCAGTTGCGGATCCATGCCTTCGCCCTCGGCGCCCATCACGTAGATCAGGCGTTCCGGCAGGCGGGCGGCGAACAGATCGTCACCGCCGCGCACCACCGTGGCGGCCAGCGAGAAGCCGGCCCCGCGCAGTTGCGCAATCGCATTGACGGTATTGCCCAGGCGCACCAGCGGCACCTGTTCCGCACCGCCCTCGGCAACCCGCGCGGCCGCGCCGGACAGCGCCAGCCCGCCTTGCGGCGGCAGCAGGATCGCCGAGACGCCGAAGTGCGCGGCCGAGCGCAGGATGGCGCCGAAGTTGTGCGGATTGCCGACGCCGTCCAGCCAGATCGCCAGCGCCGGACCCGCCGGCAGCGTGCGCAGCCAGTCGCCGGCCGATGCCGGCTCCCGCTTCAGCACCTCGGCGACGATGCCCTCGTGGTGCTGGCTGGCGGCCAACCGATCCAGATCGTCCTCGGCCACCACCCGGTAGCCGACGCGCTGCTTCACGCACCACGCCAGCAGCGCCTTGAACGCGGGAATCCGCGCCTCGGTCAGGTAGAGCTTGCGGATTGCCTCCGGCCGCCGTTCGAACACCGCCCGTACCGCATTGATACCGTACAGGCGCAACTCGTCACGCGCGCCGGGCGCCCCCGCCGCCGCGCGCGCGTCATCGCGGGGCTCGGCATGACGCGGTGCGCGTGGCTGACGCGGACCCGCCGGATGGCCGCCGTCGCGCGATCGCGGTGGGGGCCGCTTGTCCCAGGGACCGCTCATGTCAGTGCCGGTTCTTCCAGAAGTCGGCGTTCTTCACGCCCGCCACGTCCGGATCGAACACCGGATCCAGACCCAGTTTCTTCTGCCGCTCGTAGTCGCGCAGCGCCGCCATCGCCGGCTTGTGCAGGATCAGGATCGCGATGATGTTCAGCCAGGCCATCAGGCCGACGCCGATGTCGCCCAGCGCCCACGCGGTCTTGGCGTTGTGGAAGGCGCCGAAGATGACCATGCCGATGATGCCCAGGCGCAGCAGCAGCACGGTCAGCGGTCGCCGCTGGTTGCCGTTGACGTAGCTCAGGTTGGTCTCGGCCATGTAGTAGTAGGCCATGATGGTGGTGAAGGCGAAGAAGAACAGCGCCACCGCCACGAAGCCCGCGCCCCAGCCCGGCAGCACCGACTCCACCGCCGCCTGCGCGTAGCCCGGGCCTTCCTCGACGCCCGGCGGCATGCCGGTGTACAGATGCGGTCCCTTGTCGGGCGAGTAGACGTTGTACTTGCCGGTGGTCAGCACCAGGAACGCGGTCGAGGTGCACACCATCATGGTGTCGAAGTAGATCGCGAACGCCTGCACGTAGCCCTGCTTGGCCGGGTGCGAGACCTCGGCGGCGGCGGCGGCGTGCGGGCCGGTGCCCTGGCCGGCCTCGTTGGCGTAGATGCCGCGCTTGACGCCCCACTCCACCGCCAGGCCCAGGATCGCGCCGAACGCGGCATGGGTGCCGAAGGCGCTGCTGAAGATGACCCGGAACATTTCCGGCACCTGCTCGGCATTGAGCGCCATCACCGTGACCGCCATCAGGATGAAGCCGGCGGCCATGAACGGCACGACGATTTCGGCGAAGTTGGCGATGCGCTTGACGCCGCCGAAGATGATCACCGCCAGCAGGATCGACACCGCGATGCCGATGCCCAGCTTGAACGCGTCGCGCGCCGGCATGCCGAGCCATTCGCCGTCCATGGGACCGCACAGCGCGGTGCCCTGGCAGACGTTGGCGGCGCTGTCGGCAATCGCGTTCGCCTGTACACCCGGCATCAGGAAGCCGGTGGCGGCGATGGTGGCGATCGCGAACAGCAGCGCATACCACTTCAGGCCCATCGCCTTTTCGATGTAGTAGGCCGGGCCGCCGCGATAGCGGCCTTCGGCGTCCTTGACCTTGTAGATCTGCGCCAGCGTCGATTCGACATAGGAGGTCGAAGCGCCCAGGAATCCCATCACCCACATCCAGAACACCGCGCCGGGACCGCCGAAGGCGATGGCGGTGGCGACGCCGGCGATGTTGCCGATGCCGATGCGGCCGGCCATCGACATGGCCAGCGCCTGGAACGAGGACACGCCGGCCTCGGATTTCTGCCCGCTCACGGTCAGCCGCAGCATCTCCGCGAAGCCGCGCACCTGCATGAAGCGGGTGCGGATGGTGAAATACAGGCCGGCGCCCAGGCACATGACGATCAGTGCCTTGCTCCAGATGATGCCGTTGACGGCATTGATGATGGCTTCCACGCAGTCTCCCCTGCCCAAAAAGGAAAAGTCCCCGTCACCGGGGGCCGGTCGATTCTCCACGAATCGGCCCGGTCTGCGAAGCCCGGCAGGGGTGAGCGCCCTGCTGAACAGGGAAAACCCGGCGGATTTCAGTGCGTGGTCGGCGTCCGCAGGCGGGAGAAGACCCGCAGATCGTGCAGTTGCCCGCCCTTGCGGATGGCCTGGCGCAACAGGCCCTCTTCCTGGAACCCGTTCTTGAGCAGCACCCGCGCCGAGGCCGGATTGATGTCCAGCACGTTGGCCTGCAGGCGATGCAGCCGCAGGTGGTCCATCACCCACGGCACGTAGGCCGCGACCACCCGGCTCATCAGGCCCTGGCCCCAGTAGCGGCGGCCCAGCCAGTACCCCATCTCGGCGCTGCCACCGCGCTCGCCCTGGCGCGGATGCGTGCCGATGCCGCCGCAGGCGCGGCCGTCGATGTCGATGGCGAACACCGGATCGTTGAGATCCACCACCTCGCCGGCGAGGAAGCGCCAGGCATCCTCGCGCCGGTAAGGATGCGGGAACCGCTCGCTCAATCCGCGCACCACCTGCGCATCGTTGGCGTGGCGGAGCAGCCAGCGCGCGTCTTCCGCCCGCCACGGCCGCAACGTGAACCCATCGCCCTGAACCACTCTGTCTTCTGTTCTTTCCAAATCAACCATGACCGCCTACCGGGGGAGTTTCGTCTTCCAGTCGCTGCAATTCATGGGCAACGGCTTCGGGAGAACGCGTGAAAGGTGCCAGCAGCGCGTAGAACGCCGGCACCACGTACAGCGACAACAAAGTGGAGAAGGAGACGCCGAAGATCACCACGATGCCGATCGTCGCGCGGCTGGCCGAACCGGGGCCGCCGGCCACCACCAGCGGCACCGCACCCATCACCGTGGCCACGGACGTCATCAGGATCGGGCGCAGGCGCACCTTCGAGGATTCGGCGATGGCACGCGCCACGCTCATGCCTTCGTCGCGCAGCTGGTTGGCGAACTCGACGATGAGGATGCCGTTCTTCGCCGCCAGGCCAATCAGCATCACGATGCCGATCTGGCTGAACAGATTCAGCGTGCCGCCGGTGACCCACAGGCCGATCAGCGCGCCCAGTACCGCCAGCGGCACGGTCAGCATGATCACCAGCGGGTGGATGAAGCTCTCGAACTGCGCCGCCAGCACCAGATAGACGATCAGCAGCGCCAGCGCGAAGGTCAGCAGCACCGCGCCGCCGGCCTTCAGGTACTCGCGGGACTCGCCCTTCCAGTCGATCTGCGCGTAGTCGGGCAGCTCCTCCTGCGCGACCTGCTGGGCCCAGCCCATGGCCTCGCCCAGCGTGTATCCCGGCGCCAGCGAGGCGGTCAGGGTGATCGCGCGCAGGCGGTTGAAGCGGTTGAAGCTGCCCGGTTCGGCGATTTCCGACAACGTCACCAGGTTGGACAGCGGAATCAGCTCGCCCGCGCCGCCGCGCACGTAGGTGTTGGCGAGGTCGGCCGGCGAGGAGCGACGCTCGCGGTCGGCCTGCATCAGCACGTCGTATTCCTCGCCGTTGTCGACGAAGGTCGTGACCTGGCGGGAACCCATCATGGTTTCCAGGGTGCGGCCGATTTCCTGCACCGACACGCCCAGGTCGGCGGCGCGGCTGCGGTCGATGTTGACGCGCATCTGCGGCCGGGTTTCCTTGTAGTCCGAATCCACGCCGTACAGACCGGGGTTCTGCTCCATGCGCGCCATCATCCGGTCGCGCCACTGCGAGAGCTCGTTGTAGTCCGGACCGCCCAGCACCATCCGGAACGGCTGGCCGCCGCCGCGGACCAGGCCGGTGCGCTGGGAAGGCTGGGCGCGGATGCCCGGCATCTTCTCCAGCTGGCCGCGCACCGATTCCAGCACCTCGGTGGTGCTCTCCTTGCGCTTGCTCCAGTCCTGCAGGAACACGATCACCTGGCCGGTATGCATTTCCTCGCTCGCGCCAAAGCCGCCCGGCACGCGGGCGTTGGCGCGCTGGATCGGCTTGCCTTCGCCGATGTTGTCGGCGAACAGATGCTCGACCTGCTGGATCTGTTTCACGGTGTAATCGAAGCCTGCGCCTTCCGGTCCCTGGATGGAGACGAAGAACGAGCCGCGATCCTCCATCGGCGCCAGTTCCTTGGGCACGCGCAGGCCCAGCACCGCCGCCACCGCCAGGCACGCGCCCATCGCGATCAGCAGAATCAACAGGATGCGCCGGCCCGGCATCGCCACCATCCGCTGGACCTGGTGCCCGTAGCCATCGCTGAGCCGGGCCAGCTGGCGGTTCATCCAGGCGTTGAAACCCTTCGGCTTGCTGTGCGGCCGGACCAGCTTGGAAGACATCATCGGGGTCAGGGTCAGGGCCACGAAGGCCGAGATCGCCACCGCCGCCGCCAGCGCCACCGACAGTTCGCGGAACAGGCGTCCGGTGTTGCCTTCCATGAAGCCGACCGGCAGGAACACCGCCACCAGCACCGCGGTGGTGGCGATGACCGCGAACGCCACCTGCGCGGTGCCGCGGCGCGCGGCGACCAGTGGCGGCTCGCCCAGATCGGCGCGGCGCTGGATGTTCTCCAGCACCACGATGGCGTCGTCCACCACTAGGCCGATGCACAGCACCAGGGCCAGCAGGGTCAGCAGGTTGATCGAGAAGCCGAACGCGTACAGGGCGATGAACGAGGTGATCAGGCAGACCGGCACCGTCACCGCCGGAATCAGCGCCGCGCGCAGGCTGCCCAGGAACAGCCAGATCACCGCGAACACCAGGATCATCGCCTCCACCAGGGTGGCGTAGACGCGCTCGACCGAGGCCTCGATGAACACGGTGCTGTCGTAGGCGACGAAGATCTGGGTGCCTTCCGGCAGGGTCGGGCGGATCCGATCGGCGGCGGCGCGGGCGGCGCGCGCCACGTCCAGCGCGTTGGCGGTGGAGGTCTTGACGATGCCCAGGCCGACGTTGGGCCGGCCGTTGCTGCGGAAATAGGCGCGGCGCTCCTCGGTGGTCAGTTCCACCCGGGCCACGTCGCCCACTCGCACCACGTAGCCGTCGGCGCCCTTGCTCAGCGGCATCCGCGCGAACTGCTCGGCGGTCATGTAGCCGCGCTCGACCCGCAGGGTGAAGTCGCGGGTTTCCGATTCGATGCGGCCGGCCGGCAGCTCGATGTTCTCGCGCCGCAGCGCCGCCTCGACGTCGCTGGCGGTGATGCCGCGCGCGGCCATCGCGGCGCGATCCAGCCAGATCCGCATGGCGTAGCGCTGGGCGCCGCTGATCCGTACCTGGGCCACGCCGTCCAGCGCCGACAGCTGATCGACGATGTAGCGATCGGCGTAGTCGGTCAGCTGCAGGGTGTCCATTTTGGTCGAACTCATGTTCAACCACAGGATCACGTCGGCATCGGCTTCCACCTTCTGCACTTCCGGCGGGTCCGCCTCGTCGGGCATGCGGTCCATCACCCGGCTGACCTTGTCGCGCACGTCGTTGGCGGCGGCCTCGATGTCGCGGGTGAGGGTGAACTCGATGGTGACCTGCGAGCGGCCGTTGGAACTGCGCGATTCGATGGTCTCGATGCCTTCGATGCCTGCCAGCGCGTCTTCCAGGATCTGGGTGACGCGGGTTTCCACCACCGCCGCCGACGCGCCCGGATAGGTCACTTCCACCGACACCACCGGCGGATCGATGTTCGGCAGTTCGCGCAGGGTCAGGCGCATGAACGACATCACGCCCAGCACGATCAGCAGCAGGCTCATCACCACGGCCAGCACCGGCCGCTTGATCGACAGGTCGGACAGCTTCATGGCTCAGCCCTGTTTGGCGGCGGGTGCGGCAGGTGCGGCGGCCGGCGGCGTTGCCGTGCCGGCCTCGGTGATCTTCGCGCCGGGGCGCAGCTTGCCGGTGCCGTCCACGACGATGCGGTCGCCGGCCTTCAGGCCCTCGGCAATCTCCACCCGGCCCTCGCGGCGCACGCCGGTGCGCACCATCGCCTGCTCCACGCTGCTGTCGGCCTTGACCCGGTAGACGAAGGTGTCGCGGCCCACCTGCACCACCGCGATTTCGGGAATCACCAGCGCCTGCCGTTCCGGCCGGAACAAATTGACGTTGAGCAGCATGCCCGGGCGCAGCGCGCGATCCGGGTTGGCGAACACCGCGCGCACGGTGACCGCGCGGGTGGCGGGATCCACGCGCGCGTCAACCGTTTCCACGGTGCCCTCGAAGGTGCGACCGGGCCAAGCGGCGGTGGTCGCATTGACCGCGTCGCCGTTGCCGACCGTGGCCAGCGCCGCTTCCGGCACCTGGAAATCCACGTACATGCGCGACACGTCGTCGAGGGTGGCGATGACGGTGCTGGCGGTGATGAGCGAGCCCGGGCTGACCTGGCGGATGCCCAGCACGCCGGCGAACGGCGCGCGCACGGTGCGATCGCCGATGTCGGCCTTCATCTGCTGCACGCGCGCGGCGGCGGCATCGCGCAGGGCCAGTTGGGTGTCCAGGGTGGAACGGGCCACGAGTTGCTGCTCGGCCAATTCCTTCTGCCGGCGATACAGGCGTTCGGCTTCGGCGTGGGTGGCCTCGGCCTGTTCCAGCGACGCCTTGGCGGCGTCCCCGCGCAGGGTCACCAGGACCTGCCCGGCCTTCGCGTCCTGCCCGCTTTCGAAATGGACGTCCTGGACGATTTCGCTGACCTTGGCGGTCAGGGTGACCGATTCGCGCGCCTTGGCGGTGCCCAGCGCTTCCAGGGTGTCGCTCCACGCCGAGTTCCGGACCACCCACGTGTTCACCGGCACCGGCCGATCCGCGCCCTGCCTGCCTCCGCCCGCCTCGGCGGATTTTTCTCCGCAGGCGGTCAACAGGAACATCGACGCGGCGACGGCCAGCGTCGCCCGGATTCCGGTTCGGCTCAGCATGAAAGTACCGTAATGATCGTTATCACGTGAAGTTTACCTTCACGTCATGAACGAATATGCGTACGGAAGCGTTGACAGGGCCATGACTAACGACCCTTGTGCAGCGTGGATCGCTAGCCCAGCCCCAGTTTTTCCAGGACCCGCAGCGCCAGTTGTTCCGGGCTCTCTGCGCCGGCATCCAGCCGCAGGTCGGGATGTTCCGGTGCTTCGTACGGCGAGTCAATGCCGGTGAAGTTGGGAATCAGGCCGGCCCTCGCCTTGCGATACAGGCCCTTCACGTCGCGCTCCTCCGCGACCGCCAGCGGCACGTCGACGAAGATCTCCAGGAACTCGCCTTCGCCGAAGCGCTCGCGCGCCATCTGCCGCTCCGCCCGGAACGGCGAAATGAAACTGACCAGCACGATCAAACCGGCATCGGTCATCAGCCTGGCGACCTCGGCCACGCGGCGGATGTTCTCCACCCGGTCCTCGGCGGTGAAGCCCAGATCCCGGTTCAGGCCATGACGCACGTTGTCGCCGTCGAGAATGAAACTGTGGTAGCCCAGCGCATGCAGACGCTTGTCGACCAGGTTGGCCACGGTCGACTTGCCCGCGCCGGACAGGCCGGTGAACCACAGCACGCGCGGCTGCTGGCCCTTGATGCGCGCGCGCGCCGCCTTGTCCACGTCCAGGTGCTGCCAGTGCACGTTGCCGGCGCGGCGCAGGGCGAAGTCCAGCGTTCCCATCGCGACCGTGTGGTTGCTCTGCCGGTCGATCAGGATGAAGCCGCCCAGCGCGCGGTTTTCCGCGTAGGGCGCGAACGCGATCGGCTCGTCCAGGCTGAGGTTGCAGTAGCCGACCTCGTTGAGTTCCAGGCGCTTGGCCGCCAGGTGTTCCTGGCTGTTGATGTCGACCCGGTGCTTGATCTCGCTGATCGAGGCGGCGACCGTGCGCGCGCCGATCTTCAGCCAGTACGGGCGTCCGGGCAGCAGCGCGGCATCATCCATCCATAGCACGTGCGCGGCGAACTGATCGGCCACCTGCGGAGGATCGCCGGCGGCGGCGATGACGTCGCCGCGGCTGATGTCGATCTCGTCGTCCAGGGTCAGGGTGATCGCCTCGCCGGCGTCGGCCTGTTCGCGATCGCCGTCCGGCCCGAGCACACGCGCGACCTTCGAGCGGCGGCCCGAAGGCAGCGCCACGATCGCATCGCCCGGCCGCACCCGGCCCGCCGCCACGGTGCCGGCGAAGCCGCGGAAATTCTGGTCCGGCCGGTTGATCCACTGCACCGGCAGGCGGAACCCGCCTTCGCCGCCGGCATCGTCCACCGGCACGTTCTCCAGGTGCTGCAGCAGGCTGGGACCGTCGTACCACGGCGTGCGCGCGGAACGTTCGATCAGGTTGTCGCCCTCCAGCGCAGACAGCGGAACGCAGGTCACGTCGGCGATGCCCAATTGCGTGGCCAGCGCGCGATAGGCGGTGGCGATTTCGTCGAACACCGCGGGATCGAAATCGACCAGATCCATCTTGTTGACCGCCAGCACCACGTGGCGGATGCCCAGCAGCGAGACGATGTAGCTGTGCCGGCGGGTCTGCGTGAGCAGGCCCTTGCGTGCATCGACCAGCACCACGGCCAGCTCCGCGGTGGACGCGCCGGTGGCCATGTTGCGGGTGTACTGCTCGTGGCCCGGGCAGTCGGCGACGATGAACTTGCGCCGTTCGGTGTCGAAGTAGCGGTAGGCCACGTCGATGGTGATGCCCTGCTCGCGCTCGGCGGCCAGGCCATCCAGCAGCAGCGCGTAATCGATGTCGCCGCCACGGGTGCCATGGCGGCGGCTGTCCTTTTCCAGCGCCGCCAGCTGATCATCGAACAACCGCTTGCTGTCATGCAGCAGGCGACCGATCAGCGTGCTCTTGCCGTCATCGACGCTGCCGCAGGTGATGAAGCGCAGCAGCGGCTTGGTTTCGTGCTGGCGCAGATAGGCGGTGATGCTGGCTTTTTCGGGATTGGGGATTCGAGATTCGGGATTCGCAACAGCAGGCGCTTCCGCCAGCGGATCGCTTCCCGCTTTCCCAAATCCCGAATCCCGGTTTTCAACGGCCGGATGGCCGGTCATCCCGAATCCCGGCTTCATCAAAAATACCCCTCCAGCTTTTTCTTCTCCATTGACGCGCCCGGATCGTGATCGATCACGCGGCCTTGCCGCTCGGAGGAGGTCGTGACCAGCATCTCGGCGATGATCTTTTCCAGGGTGTCGGCCTCGGACTCGATGGCGCCGGTGAGCGGATAGCAGCCCAGGGTGCGGAAGCGCACCCTGCGCAGTTGCGGCTGTTCGCCCTCGTGCAGCGGCAGGCGTTCGTCGTCCACCAGGATCAACGCGCCATCGCGCTCCACCACCGGCCGCTCGGCGGCGAAGTACAGCGGCACCACCGGGATGCCCTCGCGGTAGATGTAGAGCCAGATGTCCAGTTCGGTCCAGTTGGACAACGGGAACACCCGCACGCTCTCGCCCTTGTGGATGCGGGCGTTGTAGAGGTTCCAGAGCTCCGGACGCTGGTTCTTGGGATCCCAGCGATGGCGATCGTTGCGGAAGGAGAACACGCGCTCCTTGGCGCGCGACTTCTCCTCGTCGCGGCGGGCGCCGCCGATGGCCGCGTCGAAGCCGTGCTGGTCCAGCGCCTGCTTCAGGCCCTGGGTCTTCATCACGTCGGTATGCACGGTCGCGCCGTGGCTGATCGGGCCGACGCCCTGGGCGATGCCCTCGGGATTGATGTGGACCCGCAGATCCACGCCGGTCTCGGCCGCGCGCCGGTCCCGGAACGCGATCATTTCGCGGAACTTCCAGCGCGTGTCCACGTGCAGCAGCGGGATGGGCGGGCGGGCCGGCGCGAACGCCTTGAGCAGCAGGTGCAGCAGCACCGAGCTGTCCTTGCCCACCGAATACAGCAGCACGGGATTGCGGAACTCCGCGGCCACCTCCCGGAGGATGTGGATGCTCTCGGCTTCCAGACGGTCGAGGTGGGACAGGCGGTGTTCGGCGCTCATCAAAACAGGCTGCGGTGCGTGACGGGATGCAGGTGCAAAGCGTACCAGCTACCGCCGTTGCTTCCGCCCCAGGAGGCCGACGAGCATTCCATGCCGCCCCCCCGCCGGGAAATAAGCCAGCGGGATAAGCCCATAACCAGCCGTCCTTTCTGCGTGGCGCAACGGGTTCCTAACATCGGACTTCCTCCTGCGCAAAGCGATTGCCCGCGATGACCGCTTCCTCCTCCGCACTGGCGCCCAGCCCCTTGGCCGAGGAGCGCCGTGTGCTGCTGGCGCGGCTGGTCGAAGGGCTGGACGCGCCGACCCTGTGGTGGCTGTCCGGCTATACCGCCGGGCTCGCCCAGGGCCAGCACGCGCCGCAGCTGGCGGTGCTGCCGGGCGGTCAGGCGCAGGCGGGCCAGCGCCTGACCGTGGTCTACGGCAGCCAGACCGGCAATGCGCGGCGCGCCGCCGAGAGAATCGCCCAGGAAGTCGAGGCGGCCGGGCTGCCGGTGCGCCTGTTGCGCGCGGACGCCTATCCGACCCGCGAACTGGCCGGCGAGCGCCTGCTGTACGTGGTCATCAGCACGCAGGGCGAAGGCGATCCGCCAGACGATGCCATCGGCCTGGTCGAGTTCCTGTCCGGCCGACGCGCGCCCAAACTGCCGGAACTGCGCTACGCGGTGCTCGGCCTGGGCGATTCCAGTTACGCCGATTTCTGCGGCATCGCCCGCCGGCTGGACGCCCGCCTGGCCGAACTGGGCGCCCAGCGCCTGTTCGAACCCGGCCTGGCCGACCTGGACATCGACACGGTGGCCGATCCCTGGCGTACCCAGGCGCTCTCGTCGGCGCGCGAACACCTGAAATCCCACCCCAGCGCACCGCTGGCCACGGTCACTCCGCTGCGGCCGGCGCACGCGGCCTCGCCGTGGTCGCACGAAAAACCCTTCGCCGCCGAAGTGCTGCTCAATCAGAACGTCAGCGGCCGCGACTTCAAGGGCAAGGCATTCGGCCGGCATGGCGAACGCGACAAGGATGTGCGCCATCTCGAACTGTCGCTGGCCGGCAGCGGCTTGCACTACGAACCGGGCGACGCGCTGGGCATCCGCCACCGCAATCCGGATTCACTGGTGGAATCGATCCTGCAGGCCACCGCGCTGTCCGGTGAGGCCGGGATCGAAATCCAGGGCGATACGCTGCCGCTGCGCGAGTGGCTGGCCAGCCGTCGCGAACTGACCCGGCTCTCGCGCCCGTTCCTGGCCGAGCACGCCGCGCAGGCGCGCGCCGATGATCTGAACGCGCTGCTGGCGCCGGCGCAGCAGCCCGCACTCGCCGGCCTGCTCAGCACCCATCAGGTCGTCGACGTGCTGCGGCGCTGGCCGGCACGCTGGGAAGCGCATGAACTGGTCGCCGCGCTGCGCCCGCTCGCGCCGCGGTTGTATTCGATCGCTTCCAGCCGCAAGCGGGTCGGCGAAGAGGTCCACCTGACCGTGGACGTGCTGGCCTACGAGGCATTCGGCGAAGCGCACGGCGGAGCGGCCAGCGGTTACCTCGCCGCGCGCGCGGAAGGCGACGCGGTGCCGGTCTATGTCGAAGCCAACGAACGCTTCCGGGTGCCCGTCGACGGCACCCGCGACATCCTGATGATCGGTCCCGGCACCGGCATCGCGCCGTTCCGCGGCTTCGTGCAGGAGCGCGCCGAGACCGGCACGCAGGGCCGCAACTGGCTGTTCTTCGGCGCCCGCCATTTCAACCAGGACTTCCTCTACCAGTCCGAATGGCAGGACGCCCTGCGCGATGGCTCGCTGCACCGGCTGGACCTGGCGTTCTCGCGCGACCAGGCCGACAAGATCTACGTGCAGGACCGCCTGCGCGAACACGCCCGCGAGGTCTACGCCTGGCTCGAAGGCGGCGCGCATCTCTACGTCTGCGGCGCCATCGGCATGGGCAAGGACGTGCACGCCACGCTGCTGGACATCCTCCGCACCCAGGGCGGCCACGACGAAGACACCGCCGCCGAATACCTGACCCGACTGCAATCGGAAGGCCGCTACTGTCGTGATGTGTATTGAAACGGGAGTAGGGAATCGGGAATGGGGAATCGTCAAAGCGGTTCCACGAGACCGGATTCACCACGCTCGTTCTTAGGCCGCTTCACATCGATTCCCGATTCTCCATTCCCGATTCCCGTCCAATGTCCCACTCCGTAGAAGACATCAAATCCGAAAGCCGGCGCCTGCGGGGCAGTCTGCTGGAGAGCCTGGCCGATCCGGTGACCGGTGCGCTGCGCGAGTCGGATCAGACCCTGATCAAGTACCACGGCAGTTACCAGCAGGATGATCGCGATCTGCGCGACGAACGGCGGCGGCAGAAGCTGGAGCCGGCCTACCAGTTCATGATCCGCACGCGCACGCCCGGCGGCGTGGTCACGCCGGAGCAATGGCTGAAGCTGGACGCGATCGCCACCCGTTACGCCAACCACTCGCTGCGGGTCACCACCCGCCAGGCATTCCAGTTCCATGGCGTGATCAAGCGCGAACTGAAGGCGACCATGCAGGCGATCAACGCGGCGCTGATCGACACCCTGGCCGCCTGTGGCGACGTCAACCGCAACGTGCTGGTCGCGGCCAACCCGCTGCTGTCGCAGGCGCATGCGCAGGTGCAGGCATGGGCCGCACGGCTGTCCGAGCATCTGCTGCCCAATACCCGCGCGTACTACGAAATCTGGCTGGACGAGGAGCGCGTCGCCGGCAGCGGCGAGGAGGAGGAACCGGTCTACGGCGCCACCTACCTGCCGCGCAAGTTCAAGATCGGCTTCGCGGTGCCGCCGCTCAACGATGTCGACCTGTTCGCCAACGATCTGGGCTTCATCGCCATCCTGGAGGACGGCGCACTGGTCGGCTTCAACCTGGTGATCGGCGGCGGAATGGGCGCGACCCATGGCGATGCCGCGACCTATCCGCGCATCGGCAACGTGATCGGCTTCCTGCCGCCGGAGAAGCTGCTGGAGGTCGCCACCGCGGTGGTGACCACCCAGCGCGATTTCGGCAACCGCGAACTGCGCAAGCGCGCGCGCTTCAAGTACACCATCGACGATCACGGCCTGGAGGCGATCGTCGGCCAGATCGAGGCCCGCTCCGGCTACACGCTCCAGCCCGCGCGCGCCTGGCACTTCGATCACAACGGCGACCGCTACGGCTGGGTCGAGGGCGAGGATGGCCGCTGGCACCTGACCCTGCACTTCTTCGCCGGGCGCATCGCCGACACCGCGCAGGCCACGCACCTGACCGGCCTGCGCGAGATTGCCGGCATCCATCGCGGCGAGTTCCGGCTCACCCCCAACCAGAACCTGGTCATCGCCGGTGTTCCAGCCGGCGAACGCGAGCGCATCGACGCGCTGGTGCGCGCGCATGGGCTGGACGACGGCCGCCGCGCCGGCACCGCGCTGGCGCGCGCGGCGGTGGCCTGCGTCGCCCTGCCCACCTGCGGTCTGGCCATGGCCGAGGCCGAGCGCTACCTGCCCGACTTCACCGCCCGCCTGGAACCGCTGCTGGATCGGCACGGCCTGCGTGACGCGCCCCTCCTGCTGCGCATCTCCGGCTGCCCCAACGGCTGCTCGCGTCCCTACCTGGGCGAAATCGCGCTGGTCGGCAAGGCGCCCGGACGCTACAACCTGATGCTGGGCGCGGATCACCGCGGCCAGCGTCTCAACACCCTGTACCGCGAGAACATCACCGAAGCGGAAATCCTGGAAGCGCTGGATCCGCTGCTGGCCCGCTACGCGCGGGAGCGCGAGGCCGGCGAAGGTTTCGGTGATTTCCTGCATCGCAGCGGCATCGTCGCCCTGCCGCCCTACCCTACCCACCGACAGATCGCCCTGGAGCTGCACGCATGAGCGCGCCGCAAGTCGCACCGCTGCCCGAGTCCATCGAGGACATCGCCACCCTCAACGCGCGCCTGGAAGCGCAGCCGGCCGAAGCGCGGGTGCGCTGGGCGCTGGCCAATGGCCCGGCGCAGGCGGCGATGTCCTCCAGCTTCGGCGCTCAGGCCGCCGTGCTGCTGCATATGCTCACCCGCCAGCAGCCGGATCTGCCGGTGATCCTGATCGACACCGGCTATCTGTTCCCGGAGACCTACCGTTTCGCCGACGAACTGACCGAGCGGCTCAAGCTCAACCTCAAGGTGTTCCGTCCGCTGGTCAGCCGCGCCTGGATGGAAGCGCGCCACGGCCGCCTGTGGGAGCAGGGACTGGTCGGCATCGAGCAGTACAACAACCTGCGCAAGGTCGAACCGATGCGGCGCGCGCTGGCCGAGCTGGACGTCGGTACCTGGTTCACCGGCCTGCGCCGCAGCCAGGCCAGCAGCCGCGTCAACGCGCCCATCGTCGAATGGCGCGGCACCCGCCTGAAGGTCAATCCGATCGCCGACTGGACCGACCGCGACGTGTGGCAGTACCTCAAGCAGCACGACCTTCCCTATCACCCGCTGTGGGAACAGGGCTACGTGTCGATTGGCGACTTTCACACCACCAGTCGCTGGGAGCCGGGCATGCGCGAGGAGGACACGCGCTTCTTCGGCCTCAAGCGCGAGTGCGGCCTGCACCTGGACGTCTGACGGTTGGTCCCCGCCTGACGCCTTGACCGGCGACTCCGGCCGCGCACCGTCACGCCGATGGCAGGGATCGGCGCGGCGGCCGCCGCCGGCGTCGCCACCCGAGGCGGCCCATCCGGCTCCCACCTGCCTCCGTCGCCCGAATCCGGCTTCCGTCGCCGGCCCCCTTCCCCGCCGGCGCTGGCCGGCTATGCTCCGCGGCAATCCAACACCGACGGATCCGCCGTGTTCGCCAGCCTGTTCTTCATCGTTCGCATCTTTGCCGCCTGGACCGGCGTGCTGATGCTCGCCGGCCTGATCTGGGCCGGTACCTACAACGTCATCACCGGCAGCGACAACGCGCCGGGGCCGGTCTTCGCCCTGCTGGCGCTGCTGGTCTCGCTGTCGGTGGTCATCAGTACGTTCTCGCACCTGCGCCGGGTCAGCCTGGTCGCCGGCCGGCTGGATCACGACACCCTGTCCAACCGCCAGCACCGGCGCATTGAAATCCCGCTGGACGCCGACGAGGCGTTCCTGCTGGTCGAATCGGCGGTGCGTGAACTGCCACGGGTGGAGGAACTGGAAAGCGCGCGCGACAGCCTGCAGGTCAAGGCCAAGCTCAAGCGCGTCGATCCCTACGGCAACGACCGCCCGGCGCGCTACAACGTGTTCAACTGGTTCAGCACCAAGCGCAACCAGATCCTCGCCACCGTCACGCCGGGCGCCGGCAGTTGCAGCGTGTCGCTGCTGTGCGAACCGGAAGCCAGCACCTGGAGCGATCTGCTGAAGGTCGACAACGGCACCAACCTGGAAAACGCCGAAGCCATCATCCGCGCCATCGCACGCCGGATCGGCGAGCGCCGGCGCGAGGAAAAGGCCGACACCGCGCAGACCGTCACCGAGAAGGAATTGACGGTGGCCAAGCTCAATCTGCTGCAGGCGCAGGTGGAACCGCATTTCCTCTACAACACCCTGGCCAGCGCGCAGGTGCTGACCCGCACCGACCCCGCCCGCGCCGATCTCATGCTCGGCCACCTCATCCAGTACCTGCGCCGCTCCCTGCCCCGCGCCGAGAACGCCATCTCCACCCTGGGCGAGGAAGCCGAACGCGCGGAAGCCTACCTGGAGATCCTGAAGATCCGCATGGGCAACCGCCTCAACACCCAGGTGGAGATTCCGGAAGCGCTGCGCGAGGTCGCGATGCCCTCGATGATGCTGCAGACGCTGGTGGAGAACGCCATCAAGCACGGCCTGGAGCCCAAGCCCGGCGGTGGCACCATCTGGATCATCGCGCGCGAGCAGGAAGGCCAGGTGGCGATCACCGTCGCCGACGACGGCCAGGGCTTCGGCAACCAGACCGGCGGCACCGGCATCGGCCTGAAGAACCTGCGCGAACGCCTGCGCCTGACCTACGGCGGCAATGCCTCGTTCGCCATCATCTCCAACTTCCCGCAGGGCGTGGCCGCCACCCTCAACCTGCCGTCCAGGCCGGCCGGAGTCGCCCGTCATGCCTAAGGCCGTGATTGCCGAAGACGAGGAGCTGCTGCGCACCGCACTGGCGTCGCTGCTGCGCGACACCTGGCCGCAGCTGGAACTGGTCGCCGAATGCGAGGATGGCGCCTCGGCGCTGGAAGCCATCGCCGAGCACCAGCCCGACGTGGCGTTCCTGGACATCCGCATGCCGGGCCTGACCGGGCTGGAAGTCGCCACCGCGATGACCGAAGCCAGTCCCGCGACCCAGATCGTATTCGTCACCGCCTACGACCAGTACGCGATCGGCGCGTTCGAACAGGGTGCGGTGGACTACCTGCTCAAACCGATCACCCGCGAACGCCTGGCCACCACCGTCCAGCGCCTGCAGCAGCGCAGCGGGCACCATCCCGACGCGGCCACCCTGGCGGCCCTGCTCAGGCAGCTCGGCAACCAGCTGCCCGCCGCCGGCAAACCGCCGCTGGTCTGGATCACCGCCAACACCGGCAAGGAAACCCGGCTGATCCTGATCGACGATGTCGCCTACTTCCGCGCCGACAACAAGTACACGGTGGTGATGACCGCCGAAGGCGAAGCGCTGCTGCGCACGCCGCTGCGGGAACTGCTGGAGGCGCTGGATCCGCGGACCTTCAAGCAGATCCATCGCTCCACCATCGTCAACCTGAAGGCGGTCGCCTCGATCACCCGCGACGAGATCGGACGCGGCGTGCTCCGCCTGCGCAACCGTCCCGAAACGCTGTTGGTCAGCCAGCCCTTCATGTCCCTGTTCCGCGGCATGTGAACGCCGCGCATCATCCCCCATCGAGGTCCGCCATGCGCATCATCGTCACCGCCATGTCCTTCCTGCTGAGCCTGGTCGGTTGCCAGGACAAACCATCCGTGACTTCCGTGGTGCGCAGCGAGGCCAACGGCGTGGATCTGATCCACAGCCGCAGCGTCATCCGCGCCGGCGAGGGCCTGTTCCGCTGCATGGCCAGTGCGACCGGCAAATGCCACTACATGATCGTCGCGACGGACCAATGCCGCGCCGGTGAAACCTGCCCGCCGCGCAAGTTGCAGGCATTCGTGCTGGATGTCGGTGGCGAAAGCCGCATCGACGATCTGCCGCGCGGCGCGCGCACCTGCGTGGACCGCGAACGCGAACCGGATGCGGCGACCTGCCTCAACTAGCGGCGCGCGCCGCTCAATGCACGTGGCGGATCACCGTCTTGCCGCCACAGCCGATGCACTTGCGATAGACCTCGCCGCGCCGGCTCAGGCGCGGCCGCGACATAAGCCCGCCGCAACCACAGCGGCGTTCCCGCCCCAGCGCCCAGCGGTACAGCCGCCAGCTGGAATGCAGTGCCCAGGCGGTCCCCAGCACGATCGCCGCCAGGAACGACAGCGAGGCGGTGCGGCCGCTGCTGAAACCGCTGAAGGTGGCCTGGGTGCGGGCCACCGTCTCGGCCACCACGAAACCGCCGGCGGCGATCACCACCGCCGGCGCGTACATGCGCAGCACCATCCGGGAGATCATTTTCATCGCTCGTCCCTCAGGGAGCCAGCGGCCGATGGCCGTAGCTGAGCACGCGGGAAATCTTCCACTGGCCGCCTTCGAGTTTCCAGACCTGGCTGAAGCCGGCAATCCCGACCGCCTTTTCCGGGCCATCCCCCTTTCGCTCGTGGAAACGGTGTTCGCCGATTTCCATGGCGCCGTAGCCGGGAATCGGATCCACCTGCAACGAGGGTTCGATCAGTTCCCGGCGCGAGCGCCACGCATCCGGCGCCTGGCGGGCCGCGCAGTTCTTTTCGATGACCGCGATGAAATCGGCGGCCGAACGCGACACCACGCCACCCTTGTCGTGATAGAACTCCAGGTCGTCGGCCAGCATCGGCTTCAGCGCCTCGATGTCGCAGGTCTCGAAGGTGATCGCGAACAGGGCGAGATCGCGTTCGCGGATGATCCGCTTCAGTTCCTCCGGCGCGGGCAGGGTCACCTGGCCGGTGGCCGGTTCGGCGGCGAGGCCGGGACGCGCCGACAGGCCGCAGGCCAGGCCGAACGCCAGGAGGCTTGCCGGGAAAGTCGCGATGCGCATGTCGATGTCCCTTTCGAACCAGTGGCGGGAGTATGAGGTCCCGCCACCGGCGCCGGAAGTCCCGCGGCTGTCAGGTGGTGATGGTCTGGGTCAGCGATTCCCAGGTGGGCGGGGTCGGCCAGTCGGCGACCTGGTTGCCATCCAGCACCCGCCGCAGATCGCGCCGATCCACCTGCGGCGCCAGCGCATGCACCAGCTCCAGCGCGTAATCGCGCAGCACGCGCTCGCGCGGCAGCACCGCCCAGGCCACGCATTCCTTGATCTCCGGCGGCGCCGGCCAGGCGCGCAGATCGGTGTCGCCGCTGCCGATCGCCATTTCCGCCAGCAGGCCGACCCCGAGGCCGGCGCGCACATAGGTCTTGATGAGATCCGCATCCAGCGCGGTCACCGCGATGGTCGGCTCCAGCCCCACGCTGGCGAACGCGCGTTGCAGCGAGGAACCCGGCCGGGTCGAGGAGTCGTAGCTGACCAGCGGCAGGTCGACCAGCTCGCGGATGCTCGGCGCGTCGCCGTCGCGATCCAGCGCATGGCCGCGCGGCACCAGCACCAGCCGGCGCCAGCGGTACAGCGGCACCGCGATGCCGCCCTGCGGCTCGTCGCCGGCGGTGCTGATCACCGCGATGTCGGCATCGCCCTGGCTCAGCAGATCCAGCGCGGTGCTCTCGGCGGCGTGCTGCAGGTGCACGCTGACCTGCGGGTAGGCCCGCTTGATCCGGGCGACGGCCGGCGGCAGCACGAAGCGCGCCTGGGTATGGGTGGTGGCCAGGATCAGCTGGCCCTGGCTCTCGCGGCGCTGGTTGGCGGCGTAGGTGCGGATGTTGTTGGCTTCGGACAGCACCGCGCGGGCGCGCTCGATCACTTCCTCGCCCGCCGGAGTCACCGATTCCAGGCTGCGTCCCTTGCGCACGAACAGCAGGAAGCCCAGTTCGTCCTCCAGTTGCTTAAGCTGCTTGGACAGGCCCGGCTGGGTGGCATGCACGCGGGCCGCCGCCAGCGTGATGTTGAGGTCGGCGTCGGCAATCGCCACCAGGTAGCGCAGTTGGGTCAGCGTCATCGGAATCCGTCTCGGGAGCGCCGCGGCGGGCGGCGCGGGGGGAGCGAGGACTGTAGAGGAATTTCCCGGACCGTAACGCCGGTGGCTTATAACCGCAAGGCATGTCCGATCCGGTGCAAGTTATTTCCTTGTGCCCGCGCGCCAAAGCTACGGTCATGAGCCTCGAACCAGATGCTCCGCCGTGACCGCCCTGTTCCCTCTTTTCGTCGATCTGCACGACCGTCCGGTGCTGGTGGTGGGGGGCGGCGTGGTCGCCGAACGCAAGGTGCAGGCATTGCGCGAAGCCGGCGCCCGCATCCATGTGCAGGCGCCCGCGCTGACCCCGGCCCTGCAGTTGCTGGCCGACACCGGCCTGATCGGCTGGTATCCCGGCACCTTCCGCGCCGGGGCGCTCGACGGCGTCTGGCTGGTCATCGCCGCCACCGACGACGCAACGGTCAACCGTGCCGTCGCCGATGCCGCCAGCCGCCGCCGGGTGTTTGCCAACGTGGTCGACGACGCCGTGCTGTCCAGCTTCCACGTGCCGGCGGTGGTCCGTCGCGGCGATCTGCAGATTGCGATCTCCAGCGGCGGCGGCGCGCCGATGGTGGCCCGCCACCTGCGGCGCCAGCTGGAAACCTGGCTGGATGATTCGTGGGGCGCGCTGACCGCGCTGCTGGCGCGCGAACGCGGGCGCATCCGCGCGCGCTTCCCGGAAACCGGCGCGCGCCGGCTTTTCTTCGAACGCCTGCTGGCCGGCCCGCTGCCGCGGCTGTTGCGGCAGCGGCGGACGGAGCAGGCCGAACGCGCGTTCGTCGACGCACTGACGGAAAGCAACTCGCCGCCGCAGGGCTCGGTGGTCCTGGTCGGGGCCGGCCCGGGCGATCCCGGCCTGCTGACCCTCAACGGCCTGCGCGCGCTCAACGAGGCCGACGTGATCCTGCACGACCGCCTGGTCAGCGATGCGGTGCTGCAATTGGCGCGCCGCGACGCCCTGCGGGTGGAAGTCGGCAAGTCGGCGCAGGGCCACAGCGTGCGCCAGGAAAGCATCCACGCGTTGATGCTGGAACATGCGCGGGCCGGTCGCCGGGTGGTGCGGCTGAAGGGCGGCGACCCGTTCGTGTTCGGCCGCGGCGGCGAGGAACTGGAGTTCCTGCGCGCGCACCGGATTCCCTACGAGGTCGTCCCCGGCATCACCGCGGCGGTGGCCTGCGCGGCCTACGCCGGCATTCCCCTGACCCACCGCGACCACGCCCAGTCGGTGCGGCTGGTGACCGCCCACTGCCGCGACTCGCTGGACACCCTCGACTGGTCTGCCCTGGCCCGGAGCCGGCAGACCCTGGCGTTCTACATGGGCGTGGCCGGGCTGGAGACCGTGCAGGCCCGCCTTTCCGCCGAAGGGTGTCCGGACTCGACGCCATTCGCGTTGATTGAAAGTGGGTCGCGCGCCGAACAGCGCGTGATCACCGGCCGCCTGGACGGGCTGGCGCGGACCGCACGCCATCACCAGGTGCGGTCACCCGCCCTGCTCGTCCTCGGCGAGGTCGCCGGCCTGGCCGAGAGCCTGCACTGGTTCGGATCCGCACCGCTGGCCGCGCCACCACATCCCGATGACCTGGCGGCGGCCACACTCCCGCACGCCGCCTGATTTCCCCTTCTCCTGGAGATTCCCACATGCCCATCCACGACAGCATCCTCGACACCATCGGCCGCACGCCGGTGGTCCGGCTCAACCGCATCGCGCCTTCGCAGGTCGAGCTGTACGCCAAGGTGGAATCGTTCAATCCCGGCGGCTCCGTCAAGGACCGCCTGGCCCTGGCGATCGTCCTGGACGCCGAGGCCAAGGGCCTGCTCAAACCGGGCGACACGATTGTCGAAGCCACGTCCGGCAATACCGGCGTGGCGCTGGCGATGGTCGCGGCGGCGCGCGGCTACAAGTTCGTCGCCACCATGGCCGAGACCTTCTCCATCGAGCGCCGCAAGCTGATGCGCGCCTACGGCGCCAAGGTCATCCTGACGCCGGCCGCCGAACGCGGCAGCGGCATGGTGCGCCGGGCCGAGGAACTGGCGAAGAAGCACGGCTGGTTCCTCGCCCGCCAGTTCGCCAATCCGGCCAATCCCGCCTACCACCGGCAGACCACCGCGGCGGAAATCCTGCGCGATTTCGCCGGTCGCCGGCTGGATCACTTCGTCACCGGCTGGGGCACCGGCGGCACCCTCACCGGCGTGGGCGAGGTGCTGCGGGTGGCGCGTCCGGAAGTGCGCATCACCGCCTCCGAGCCGGCCGGCGCGTCGCTGCTGCAGGGCAAGGAATGGGCGCCGCACAAGATCCAGGGCTGGACACCGGATTTCGTGCCGGAAGTACTCAACCGCGAAGTGTTCGACGAATTGCTGACCGTGGACGACGCCAGCGCCATCGCCACCTCGCGAAGGCTCGCCGCCGAGGAAGGCATCTTCGTCGGCATCTCCGCCGGCGCCACCGTCGCCGCCGCCCTGCAAGTGGCGGAAAAGGCCAGCGCGGGTTCGGTCATCCTGGCGGTGCTGCCGGACACCGGCGAACGCTACTTCTCCACCCCGTTGTTCGAAGGCGTCAACGAAGGCTCCGACGACGAGTGGCTGGCTTCGCTGGGCTGAGCCGGCGTTGAGGCGGCGGCGATTCGGGCATGAATCGTCGCCAGTGCCTATCCCGGCGATATCGTTCCGGCGCCGCCGGTTGCGGCGGCTTCGGACGCATTGCTAGGCTCGGCACGGTCCATTGCCCTGGAGTCCGCCATGAAACTGGCCGGTTCGCTGCTGCTGTCGTCGCTGTTGCTCGTGTCCGGCATCACCGCCGCCGCGCAGTCCTCGCCGCCGGCGCAGTCAACGCTACCGGCGGGCTACTTCGACCACGCCGGCCGCGACGACGTGCTGTCCGGCGGCGCGCGCATGATTCCGATCCACACGCCGGCCGGCGACTTCAAGGTCTGGACCAAGCGGGTCGGCAACAATCCGCGCATCAAGCTGCTCCTGCTGCATGGCGGTCCGGGCGCCACCCACGAGTACTTCGAGGCCTTCGACAGTTTCCTGCCGGCGGCGGGCATCGAGTACTACTACTACGACCAGCTCGGTTCGGCCTACAGCGATCAACCCGATGATCCGCGCTTGCTGGATACCGCGCGTTTCGTCGAGGAGGTCGAGCAGGTCCGCCAGGCGCTCAAGCTGGACCAGAGCAACTTCTATCTGCTCGGGCATTCCTGGGGCGGCATCCTGGCGACGGAGTACGCGCTCAAGTATCCGCAGCATCTCAAGGGCCTGATCATTTCCAACATGATGTCCAGCATCCCCGCGTACAACGACTATGCGCACAAGGTGCTGGAACCGAAGATGGATCCCGCCGCGCTGGCCGAGATCAAGCAACTGGAGAAGGACAAGCGCTTCGACGATCCGCGCTACATGGAACTGCTGCTGCCGCACTACGAGGCGCATGTCCTGCGCATGCCGGCCACGCAGTGGCCGGAACCGGTCAACCGCTCGTTCGCCCACATCAACAAGAAGGTCTACGTGCCGATGCAGGGCCCGAGCGAGCTCGGCGCCAGCGGCATCCTCGCCGACTGGGACCGCACCGCCGACCTGGGGAAGATCCCCGTACCCACCCTCGTCATCGGCGCGCGCCACGACACCATGGACCCGGCCTACATGGAGATGATGAGCAAACGCCTGCCGAAGGGTCGCTACCTGTTCTGCCCGGAAGGCAGCCACATGGCGATGTACGACGACCAGAGCATCTACGTGAACGGGCTGATCGACTTCCTGCGCGATACCGACGCGGGTCGTTGATTCGGAATGCTTTCCTGGCAGGAGCGACGCGAGTCGCGAAATGGCTGGCGGCCTTATCGCGAATCGCGACTTACGTCGCTCCCACAGGCAAGCGTCAATCCTCGTACAACTCCAGCGGCAGCCCGTCCGGATCCGCGAAGAAGGTGAACCGCCGTTCGGTGAATTCGTCCACCCGTACCGGTTCCACCGCCACGCCATGCGCTTGCAGATGGGAGACCGCAGCATCCAGGTCCGCCACCCGCAGCGCCAGATGGCGCAGGCCGCAGGCTTCGGGCCGCGATACCCGTGCCGGCGGCGAGGGAAACGAAAACAGTTCGATCTGGGTGCGCTCGTCCACCCGCAGATCCAGTTTCCAGGAATCGCGCGCCTCGCGGTAATGCTCCGCGATCACTTCCAGCCCCAGCACCTCGGTATAGAAATGCCGCGAGCGCGCATAGTCCGAAGCGATGATGGCGACGTGGTGGATGCCCAGCAGTTTCATGCAGGTCATTCTATCCCTGCCCTGTAGGAGCGACGCAAGTCGCGACCGCGTCTCTAGACATCGTAATGGACCGTGGGAATTCGCGACTTACGTCGCTCCCACAATGAAGCCAAGCCCGCTAATGCGCCGCCGCCGCGTCCGCGCCCGCCGCTCCACCCGCCGGATGCTTGCCGCTCTGCATCAGCAGCACCAGCGGCATGGATACCAGGGTCAGCAGCATCATCAGCTTGAAGTCGTTGAGATAGCCGATCGCCGCGGATTGCCGCATCACCTCGGCGTTGAGCAGCGCCGCGCCGGAGGCGGTGTCCGGATTCCACATCGGCGGCAACAGCGTGGTCTCGGCGCCGAAGGCGGGAATCCGCGCGCCTATCTCGGCGTGGTTGATCTGGCCGGCACGCGACAGCAGCGTCATCACCACCGAGATGCCGACCGACGAGCCGATGTTGCGGACCAGACTGAACAAGCCGGCGGCCTCGGTACGCTGGTGCGCTTCAAGCGTCGCGTAGGCGACCGTGGAAATCGGCACGAACACCAATCCCAATCCCAGGCCCTGGATCACACCCAGCCAGACGATCGACGACATCGACGCGGTGGGACCGAACCGGGTCATCCCGTACAACGACACCACCATCAGGCCCATGCCGATCATGATCGGACCGCGCGCGTCCACCCGCCCGAGCAGGCGCCCGACCACCATCATGCTCAGCATGGTGCCGACACCGCGCGGCGCCAGCACCAGACCGATGGTCAGCACCGGGTAGTTCATCAGCGTGCTCAGGTACGGCGGCAGCAGGGCGAGCGTGGCGAACAGCACGATGCCGACGATGAAGATCAACGCGCAGCCCACCGCGAAGTTGGCGTTCCTCAGCAGGCCGAGATCCAGCAACGCGTGCTCGCGGTGGCGCCACCACCACAGTGCATACATGTACAGGGCCAGGAACGCCAGCGCCGCCTCGATCTGGATTTCCAGGCTGCCGAACCAATCCTCGCCCTGCCCGCGATCCAGGCACAATTGCAGCGCGCCGATGCCCAGCGCCAGCAGGCCCAGGCCGATGCCGTCCAGCGGGCGCTCGTGCGGCTGGTCCTTCTTCACGCTGGCCAGGATGCCGATGAGCGCGAGGATGCCGATCGGCAGGTTGATCAGGAATACCCAGTGCCAGCTGTAGTTCTGGGTCAGGAAGCCGCCCAGCGGCGGACCGAGGATCGGGCCGACCATGATGCCCATGCCCCACATCGCCATCGCCGCGCCATGCTTTTCCTTGGGAAATGAATCCAGCAGCAGCGACTGCGAGATCGGCACCAGCGAGGCGCCGAACACGCCTTGCAGCACGCGGTAGAACACCATTTCGCCGATGCCGGTGGCGATGCCGCACAGCAGCGAGGCGACGGTGAATCCGCCCACCGCGATGATCAGCAGGCGCCGGCGTCCCAGCCGACCGGCCAGCCAGCCGGTGACGGGAGTGAGGATCGCGGCAGCCACTATGTAGCTGGTCAACACCCACGACACCTGGTCCTGGGTGGCCGACAGCGAGCCCTGCATGTCCGGCAGCGCGACGTTGGCGATGGTGGTGTCCAGCGCCTGCATCAGCGTGGCCAGCATCACCGACACCACCAGCAGGGTGCGGTTGCCGTTCGCGTTGTCGTTCTTCAATCGGCTGATCATGGCATCACCGGCCTGGCACGTGGCAGCGCGCGCACGCGCCGCGCCAAGGAGAATCAGAGGTCATCCCGGAGCGCCGCGGAACCGATCGCGACTCCACCACAGCGCCGCAATGCGGCCCGCAGACGCCCGGAATGACGGTAACAAGCAGTCGTTTCAGCGCGCCGCCGTGGCCTTGCCGGCGTGGCCGCCGCCGTCCGGATCGCGCAGGTCGACCTCGACGTCGGCGCTCATGCCGGCACGCAGTTGCGGGGCGTCCCTGCGATCGGCGCCGTCGATTTCGAGGCGGACCGGAATGCGCTGCACGATCTTGACCCAGTTGCCGGTGGCGTTCTGCGGCGGCAACACGCTGAACTCGGCGCCGGACGCCGGCGCGATCGAGGCGACGTGCGCCTTCCACTTCACGCCCGGATAGGTGTCGACTTCGATGGTCGCCGGCTGGCCGACGTGCATCCGGGTCAACTCGGTTTCCTTGAAGTTGGCTTCCACCCAGATCGGGTTGGTGGCGACCAGCGGCATCGCGGTCTGGCCGACGTTGATGTATTCGCCGACCTGCAGGTCGTGCAGGCCGATGATGCCGTCGACCGGCGCGCGCACCTCGGCGTGCGCCAGGTCCAGTCTGGCCTTGGCCAGCATCGCCATCGCGCCGCGGTAGCCCGGCAGATCCTGCAGCGGGGTGTGCGAATCGCCGCTCAGGGCCGCGTTGGCTTCGGATTCGGAGGCGATGGCGTCGGCCAGATCGGTCTTCGCCTCCGCCACGGCGTGACGCGCGTCGTCGAGCATCTTGCGCGACACCAGTTGCTGGCTGGCGAGCTGCTGCATGCGCGCGAGATCGCGCTGCGCCCAGGCCAGGGTTTCGCGCTTGGCCGCCACCGAGGTGCCGGCGCCGGTCACCTTGGCGCGGCTCGCGCTGGTGGTATTGGCGACGTAGGCCAGGGTCGCCTCGTTCTGCGCCAGCGCGATCTGCAACGGCTCGGGATCGATGCGGAACAGCAGATCGCCTTTCTTCACCGGCTGGTTCTGGCTGACCGCCACTTCCACCACCCGGCCGCCGACCTGCGGCGCGATGAGGATGCGTTCGGCCTTGATGTAGGCGTTGTCGGTGCCGACCTGGCGGTTGGACACCACCCATTCCCAGGCGAAGAAACCGATGACCGCCGCCGGCGCGGCGATCCACAGCCAGACCGGCACGCGCCGGCGCCTGAGAGGGGCGGGAGTGGCCGCCTGCTCGGCGGCGGCATTGATCTTGGTGGTCATGGAGGTGGGGTCAGGACTTGCGCAGGGAGGACTCGCCGCGGCTGGCACGATCGAGCTGGGAAAGGGTTTCGCGGATCTGGGACAGCACCCGCAGGGTGGTCTGCAGTTCATCGGGTGCGACTTCGGCCAGGCTGTCCTCGCGCAGGCCGGTGGCGACGTTCTCGACCCGATCCATCAGTTCGTTCGACTGCGGCGACAGGTGCAGCCGCCAGCAACGGCGGTCGTTGGGATCGTTGCGGCGCTCGACGAAGCCGGCCTTCTGCAGCCGGTCGACCACCCGGCCCACCGCGATCGGCTCCATGTCCATCACGTCGGCCAGCGCCGCCTGGGTCAGGCCCTCGTTCTGATGGATGCGCTTGAGCGCGCGCCACTGCACCCGGGTCAGACCCAGGTGCGCGGCGCGCCGATCGAATACCCGGCCGTACAGGCGGCTGAGGTCGGCAATCAGATAGCCGAGGGAGGCGGGGGACACGGCGTCATGGGACTCGCTCATGGCTGCCTATGATATAGCTGCCTAGGCAACTAAATAGAGGGGCGGCCATTTTCTTGAACGGGCGTTCAGGTTGTCGCGCCCTCGCCGTCCGGTGATTGCCGGAGCGGGAAAAGAAAAACGCCGGCTCGTGGCCGGCGTTTTTTGAACTCCCGGTTCGCCGGGCAAGCCCGGCGCTACGGGGTCAGCCTTCCCACTTGCCGAGGGCGGCCAGACCGTTGTCCTTGGCGCGCGCATAGACCGTGGACTGGGCTTTGGCGAAGTTGCCCTTCAGGTCCTCGGACCACAGCTTCAGCGCGGCCTGCTGCATGGCGCGGCCATAGGAGAACGACAGCGGCCACGGCAGCGCGCCGAGGCGGTTCATCGCGTCCAGGTGCGCGGTGGCGTCCTCGTCGCTCTGGCCACCGGACAGGAACACGATGCCCGGCAGGATCGCCGGCACGGTGCTCTTCAGGCACATCACGGTGGACTCGGCGACTTCCTCGACGTCGGCCTGATCCGGGCAGTCCTTGCCGGGCACGACCATCGAGGCCTTCAGGATGGTGCCTTCCAGCAGCACGTTGTGCTCGTAGAGCGCGGCGAACAGCGAACGCAGCACCGCTTCGGTGACTTCGTAGCAGGTCTGGATGTCGTGCTCGCCATCCATCAGCACTTCCGGCTCCACCATCGGCACCAGGCCCGCTTCCTGGCACAGCGCGGCATAGCGGGCCAGCGCATGCGCGTTCGCCTCGATGCAGGTACCGGTCGGGATGTCATCTCCGATGTTGATCACCGCACGCCACTTGGCGAAGCGGGCGCCCAGCGCGTAGTACTCCTTCAGGCGATCACGCAGGCCGTCCAGGCCCTCGGTGACCACTTCGCCGGGGCAGCCGGCCAGCGGGTGGGTGCCTTTGTCGACCTTGATGCCCGGAATGATGCCGTGCTGGGCCATGTACTTGGCGAACGGCACGCCGTCCTTGGTGGACTGACGGATGGTCTCGTCGTACAGGATGGCGCCGGAGATGTAGTCGCTCAGCTTGGGCGTGGTGAGCAGCAGTTCGCGATAGGCGCGGCGGTTTTCCTCGGTGTTCTCGATGCCCACGCCGGCGAAACGCTTGGCGATGGTGCTGGTGGATTCGTCGATCGCGATGATGCCCTTGCCTGCGGCCACCATGGCCTGGGCGGTTTCGGCAAGCTGTTCGATGCTCATGTGGGTCCTGGAGGAGCGGCGGGAAAGATACCAATTATAGCCCAATCACGGAGATGCCTTGGGCCGACGGTGAGGTGCAAACGATTACAAGGGAAGCGTGACGGTGACGTGGCGTCTCAGTCCTGATCCGCGTGTTCCTGCTCGGTCCTGCCATAACGCCAGCGATGCACGACGCGGGCCAGGCCCGGACCCTGCAACAGGAAAACAGCGGCCAGCGCGGCGTCGATGAGCAGCGTCAACGCCCTGATCAGAAAAGGTCCGGAATCCCCTTCCAGCAACAGCGAACCGGGCGTCGCGCGGGAAAGCATGATCCACCGGATCAACAGCGGCACCGTATCGCGCAGGGCCTGGAACAGGAAGTAGGCGCCGATGATCGAGAATGCCAGGCCCAGCCAGGTGCGCGCTTCAATCCGACTCTCGAACACGGGCTCCTGTGGCCGTGCCAGCGCCAGGCGCGCCAGCTTGTCGGCGAACAGCCAGGCCAGGCCCAGCACCAGCGCCGGCAGCAGGACGGCCGACAGTCCCAGCCAGATCGCGTCATCGCCGAATTCATTGTGGCGGAACGAGAACAACAGGCCGGGAAGCGTCAACAGCAGCGAACAGAAAAACCAGACAACGACGGCACGAATCGCGACGCACAACAGCGTGTAGGCATTGGTCCTGGTCATGAACTCCGCTTCCATTCTCCGGGCGAGAGCGTGCAGCCTCGCCCGAATGGAAGGCAATTACAACTCGCCCAGTCCCTCTGCCTGCCCCTGCATGCCGATCTGCAGCAGGCGCAGGGTGTTGGTGGCGCCGTGCTTTTCCATGTGATCGCCGCTGGTGAAGATGATGCGGTCGCCTTCGGACAGCAACTGGCGGTCGTACAGGCAGCGCATCGCTTCGCGCGCGGCCTCGCGCGGCGCCAGGCCGCGGCTGTCGAACGCGATCGGGAACACGTCGCGCATCATCGCCATCCGCCGGCGCGCGCCGTCATGGCGCGAGAAGGCATAGACCGGCGCGCGCGCGCGGAATCGCGACAGGTAGCGGGCGGTACCGCCAGACTCGGTCATCGCGACGATCGCACGCACGCCGATGTGCTCGGTCAGGAACATGGCGGCCATGGCGATGGCCTGGTCGGCGCGCGCCAGATCGCGCGGCGCTTTCTCGAAGTCGGTGTCGGTCTCGAACTGCTTTTCCGCGCCCAGGCAGATGCGCGCCATCGCCTCGACCGCCTTGACCGGATAGCTGCCGGCCGCGGTTTCCGCGGACAGCATCACCGCGTCGGTGCCATCGATGACCGCGTTGGCCACGTCCAGCACTTCGGCACGGGTGGGAATCGGGTTGTCCACCATCGACTGCAGCATCTGGGTCGCGGTGATCACCACACGGTTGCGGGCCAGCGACTCGCGGATGATCTTCTTCTGCAGGCCGGGCAGCTCGGCATCGCCGATTTCCACGCCCAGGTCGCCGCGCGCCACCATCACCACGTCGCTGGCCTCGACGATCTCGGCCAGGTTCTCGATCGCCTCGGTACGTTCGATCTTCGACACCAGCGCGGCATCGCTGCCCTGCTCGCGCGCGATACGGCGCGCTTCGTTCATGTCTTCGGCATTGCGGCAGAACGACACCGCGATGAAGTCGACGCCAATCTCGGCGACGATCGCGATCAGTTCCTTGTCGCGCTCGGTCAGCGCGCCCAGCGACAGGCCGCCGCCGAGCTTGTTCAGGCCCTTGCGATCGGACAGCACGCCATCGTTGAGCACGGTGGTGATGATGCGCTCGCCTTCCACCTGCTCCACCCGCAACTGCACCAGACCGTCGTCGAGCAGCAGGGTGTCGCCATGGGTCACGTCGCCGGGCAGTCCCAGGTAGCTCACGCCCACCTGCGAGACATCGCCGGCTGGTGCGCTGGCATTGGCAACCAGATCGAAACGCGCGCCGGCCTTGAGCACGACCTTGCCTTCGGCGAAACGCTCGATGCGGATCTTCGGCCCCGGCAGGTCGGCGAGGATGCCGACCTCGGCACCCGCACGTTGCGCGGCGGCACGAACCGCGGCGGCACGCCTGGCCTGGCCGGAAGGATCGCCGTGGGAGAAGTTCAGGCGGACCACGTTGACGCCGGCACGGAACAGCTCGTCAAGCACGCCCGGCGGGTCGGTGGCCGGTCCGAGGGTGGCGAGGATCTTGGTGCGGCGCTGGCGTTCGATCATTGGTACTTCCCCTGAATTGGCGCAAACGCTACCACACCGCACGGGCACTGCAATGATCCACATGGACGCGTGGCGTACCGCGCGTCGGCAGGCGCGGCACGGGTCTGCACGGGATCCATGGAAACCGCTGTTTTACAGTGGTTTCGTGGACTTCACGCAGATGCCTATACTGGTATTTTTTTGGTCTCGTGAACCTGCCGGGATGCTGCGATCGCACCCCGGTTTGCGCGCCGATTCGCGCATGCCCGCGATGCTCAGGCCAGCAGCGTGCGCAGATCCGACGGTCGCGTGGCGAGATGATCAGCGCCGGCCTGGCGAAGTTCCGCCTCACCGCCGAATCCCCACAGCACGCCGATATTGCGCATGCCGTGATGGCGCGCGCCGTCGATGTCCATGTGGCGGTCGCCGATCATCCGGCACTGTTCCGGCGCCAGCGACAGGCGGCGCATCGCCTCGGCGATCAGCTCCGGCTTGTGGCTGAGGCTGCCATCGATGGTGGAACCGATGACATCCTCGAAGCGCTGACCGAATGGCAGGTGCGCGATGATCTTGCGTGCATGCGGCTCGTTCTTGGCGGTGACGATCGCCAGGCGGTGTCCCTGCGCGTGCAGTGCTTCCACGGCTTCGCCGATGCCTTCGTAGACCTCGTGCTCGGCCCAGCCGTGCGACTCGAAGCGGGTGCGGTAGTGTTCGACCGCCAGTTCCACCTGCTGCGGGTCCTTCAGCAGTGGACCGAAGCTGGTGCGCAGCGGCGGGCCGATCCAGCGGCGCAGTTCGGCGTCGGCCGGCACCGGATGCCGAAGTTGCTCCAGTGCATAGGCAACGCAGCGGGTGATGCCGACAACGGAATCGATCAGGGTGCCGTCGAGATCGAAGAAGAGGGTATCGCGCGTCACTGCCCGCGGGCCTCCAGCGCGGCCACCGCCGGCAGGGTCTTGCCTTCCAGGAATTCCAGGAACGCGCCGCCACCGGTGGAGATGTAGCTCACCTGGTCGGCGATGCCGTACTTGTCGACCGCGGCCAGGGTGTCGCCACCGCCAGCAATCGAGAACGCCGCCGACTGCGCGATCGCGCGCGCCAGCGCCTCGGTGCCCTTGCCGAACGCATCGAACTCGAACACGCCGACCGGGCCGTTCCACACCACGGTGCCGGCCGAGCGGATCAGCTCGGCGTAGCGCTGCGCGGTCTGCGGGCCGATGTCGAGAATCAGATCATCGTCGGCCACCGCATCGACCGCCTTTACCTCGGCCGGCGAATCGGCCTTGAATTCCTTCGCCACCACCACGTCGGACGGCATCGGAATGTCGGCGCCGCGCGCCTTGGCATCGGCGTCGATCCTGCGCGCGGTGTCGAGCAGATCCGGTTCGTACAGCGACTTGCCGACCGCGTGGCCGGCGGCCGCGATGAAGGTGTTGGCGATGCCGCCACCGACGATCAGCTGATCCACCTTGCCGACCAGGTTGGACAGCAGTTCCAGCTTGGTCGAGACCTTGCTGCCGGCCACGATCGCCAGCAGCGGACGGGCCGGCTTGTCCAGCGCCTTGGCCAGTGCATCCAACTCGGCCATCAGCAGCGGGCCGCCGGCGGCCACGCCGGCGAAACGGATGACGCCATGGGTCGACGCCTGCGCGCGATGCGCGGTGCCGAACGCATCCATCACGAACACGTCGCACAGCGCGGCGTATTGCTTCGACAGGCCCTCGTCGTCCTTGCCCTCGCCCACGTTCATGCGGCAGTTTTCCAGCAGCACGATCTGGCCCGGCTTCACCTCCACGCCGTCCACCCAGTCGCGCACCAGCGGCACGTCCACGCCCAGCAGTTCCGACAGCCGCGCGGCCACCGGCGCCAGCGAATCGGCTTCGCTCCACACGCCTTCCTTCGGACGTCCCAGGTGCGAGGTGACCATCACCGCCGCGCCCTGCCCCAGCGCGTGCTTCAGCGTCGGCAGCGACGCGGTGATGCGCTGTTCGGAAGTGATCCGGCCGTCCTCGATCGGCACGTTGAGATCCTGGCGGATCAGCACGCGCTTGCCGGCGAGGTCGAGGTCGGTCATGCGGACGATGGACATGGGCATTCCTTCGGGGCGGGGAAAGACGCCTATTGTCCCGGCTGCGCGCAGGCGCCGCAAACCGCGGGCCTCAGCCCGCGGACGGCGGCTTGCGCAGCAGGCTGAAAGCGAATCCCGCCACCAGCAGGGCGCCGGCTACCAGCAGGCCCCACAGCAGCCAGGCTTTCCAGTCGCGCTGTGGCGGCGCGGGCGTCAGCGCGGCGTCGCCGGCCAGCACGCGCGCCTGGCCCAACGTCGCCACCGCCGGTTGCCAGGCGGGACCGCGCTGGCTCCGCAGCGCCGCGACCAGTTCCGCCAGCGGAGCATCGTCGCGACGGGTGCGGGCACTGCCGGCCGCGAGCGCGAACGGCGGTTCGCCCTGGGCCACGAACACCAGCGCCTCGGGCCGGTAGCCCAGGCGCAGGCGGGGGGCTTCCGTCTGCGCGCCGCGCGCGCCGGTCAGGCGCCAATGGCGATCCCGGCGCAGGCCGTCCAGCGCCTGCGGCGGCGAGGCATCGGTGCGTTCGCCCGACTGCAACCGGTACGCCACCCACGGCGACGCCGCGGAATGCCAGGGCGACGCGGGATCGTCGCGCGATTCCAGGTCCACGCGCGGGTGCTGTTGCCGGGCAGCAGCACGTCGGCGCGCTCCACCGGAAAACGTCCGGGCAGGATGAATTCGTAGT